>Ga0129307_1000096_pt1 | contig 142241 bp, 109 predicted proteins | sample P1105metagenome_FD_94437 | JGI IMG/M metagenome (GOLD analysis project Ga0129307, IMG submission 94437) | Capybara group fecal microbial communities from Wisconsin, USA - P1105 metagenome | ecosystem: Host-associated > Mammals > Digestive system > Large intestine > Fecal | place: USA... | reverse complement strand
TATTGTTGTACTTTAAATTATTCTGTTCTACCTGGCGGATTCACCTGTTTTCTAGTCTCTTGGAATTTTAGGTTCCTTACCTTTCAGACTACTTTTTATTGGCTCATTGCTTTCAAAGAACTTCCACAATCTTTTTTGTTGATTGGGACTGCAAAGATACGGCGATTTTTATTTCTGTCAAGAAAAAAATGAAAATTTTTTAAAATATTTTTTGTGCATTGAATGTCAATGAGTTGGAGTGTTATTTTTAAAGGATAAGGCGGAATTTGGACTGCAAAACTGCGTTTTTAAGGTCATCTTTCCTGCCTTATCCTTTAAATTTTTACGCCAAATCGCCGGAAATGAAAAAAATCTTCTTGTCGGTCATCTCCATTTTGACCATTCCGATGAGGATAAAATTGACCAGAATTCGCTCTGCTGCTTTCTTGTTTAGATGAGAAATTTCCATAAATTCTTCAAAACTGATCTTTTTATGCTCGTTTAAATAGCGTAAAAGCAGCATTTCCTCGTCCGTAAAGGTGATTTGTATGTTGTTTTTGTCTTTTTCGTGCTTCCATACCTTAATTAATATACTATTGGCGACAATGTTTTCGTCTTTTACGCGCACATACACCTTATATATATTATTATGGTCGGGAGCTTTGTGTTTATGATGCCTACTTTTAGGAATTATCACTTCGAGAACGGTTTTGCCGTTAATATTCCACTCTTTAGCGGTAAATTCAACCTCTGGGCGGCAGTACATCTGCGCCGCAGTCTGTATCATGTGCTTCTCTTCTTCGGATCTTATTCCAGAAATTGCCCCGTTGTCCTTAACACCTATTAATAAACGTCCACCGTCGGTGTTGGCGAAGGCTACCAATGAGCGTGCGATCTTCTTGCTGTCAGAAACTTCAAATTTGAAATCCAACATTTGATGTTCACCCTCCGATATCAACTTTTGAATATGCCCAGCCATACGCTTGATTTTTTGCAAAAATATTAAAAAATTTCTCTCGCTGAAATTTTATCTGCAATTTTTGATAGGAGAGGGTGGAGGCCGAAAAAGTCGTTTTTAGGCGTTTTAAGCGCATCAAAAAATCGGGGTGTAAGAATCTGTTTTTGGCGTAAAAAAGTGTCTTATATTAAAAATTCACAAACGTAAAATGACAACCTTAACAAAACGAGCAAAAATTTACAAAAATAAAACAAACTATATAATAGATTGATATTCAATATAATAAAGATTTGTAAAATATCAAGTTACAATTGTAAAAACAAATGTTAAAAATTACATAAATGAAAAAATCCAAATGTTAATAAAAATTCACATAATACAAAGATAATCAATTAAAAGAGAGGTAAAAATAAAATAAACACTTTAAAAATAGTGGCATTTTTTCAAAATTTAATATTAGGGTCAAATATAGACGTAAATGATTGTTATAAAGGAATTTAATAGAAAATATCAAATGAAATTGTTGAAAGTGATTTTACTTTGTTGATGATTTACAAAAATAAAATTCAAAAAATTAACTTTTGTATCATTTTTCTTTTTACTTTTGTAATCTCAATCAATATTAAAAACAAAATTTTCAGGAGGGACATACCATGGAAGATATCAAAGACAGACTGGCTCATATTCTCAGAGCGAAAAATTTAACTGCTTCTCAGTTCGCCGAATTGATGGAAATTCAACCTTCAAATGTGTCACATTTATTGAATGGAAGAAACAAACCGAGTCTTGATTTTTTGATAAAAATTAAAGAAGTTTTTCCTGAATACAGCTTCGATTGGATCATTATGGGTAAAAAACCTATCACAATAAATGAGCCAAATCCTGTTAATTCTGAAAATCAAGAGTTAAAATTTGAAGAAAACGAGGATGAGAGGGTTATCGAATTCGATGATATTGATGAAAATTATCAGGAAACTGAAGAAATAGAACAAAAAGTTGTTGATAATCAACCTAAAAGAATAGAATCCTCTGATATTAAGAAAGTGCTTGTTGTTTATTCAGATAACACATTTGAAATTTTGACGCCTCGTTATAATAATTAGGAATTCATTAATAAAAATAAAATTAAAAATGTGTTTGGATATTGATATATAAACAAAAATTTGTATCTTTGTTCTCTGAATAAATATGATATAGCAATGTCTAAAAAATTGTTTTTCAATAACTTCCGAAATTTTATATCACAATATAAACGTGTGGTGATTGTTTCGCACGTTAATCCGGATGGCGATGCAATTGGATCGTCATTGGCATTTTATTATTTTCTTTTGAAGTTCGGAATTGATGCAAAAGTGATCATTCCTAACGACTTCCCTTCTTTTTTGGCTTGGATGCCAGGCGTTGAGAATATACTGACTTATGATAAAAACCCTGAAAAAGGTCTGGAATATCTCAATAACGCTGACTTGATTTGTTATCTTGACTTTAATCATCCATCACGTACTGGATTGGTACACAATGATTTATGTCATTGCAAAAAGACTCCAAGATTGCTTATTGACCATCATCGTGATACTGATTATTCACAATTCGCAATGTATTTGTCGGAGGCTGAAACCTCAAGCACATCTGAATTGGTCGCAGAACTCATTCAGTATCATGGATTTGAGAAATATTTGGATGATAAAATTGCCACATGTCTTTTGGTTGGTATCATGACAGATACAGGATCGTTTGCACATTCAATTTATCATCCTGAAACATTTGAAATTTGTGGGAAAATGATCTCGCCTACTGTTGATTATCAATTGATACACAGTAAGATATATAACACATTTTCTGAAAATAGGCTGCGTCTTCTCGGATATTGCATAAGCAATAGAATGACAACGCTTAATGAATATCATACGGCATACATCTACCTGACCAAATCAGATTTGGAAACATATAATTATCAAGTGGGTGATACGGAAGGTGTGGTGAATTTCCCACTAATGATTGATAATATTAAAATGGCTGTGTTAATCACTGAGCGTCAAGGAGTTATAAGATTCTCGTTTAGATCTAAAGGCGATTTTTCAGTGCATGAACTGGCTAAAGCACATTTCAATGGCGGCGGTCATACTAATGCAGCCGGAGGCACGTTAGAATGTGGTATTGAACAGGCAATTGAGAAGTTTTTAGATGTCCTGCCACAATATAAATCCTTATTAAATCAATAATGTTAAGATTTTTATTAAAAATATTGACTGTTTTTGCTGTTACGAGCATCTTTTTTATGATGGGAGCATGCTCTGATGGTGCTGAACGCGTCTCAAAGACTGGTTTTGCTGATAATAAGCAGAAAAAAGACAGTCTGGAAAACCTTAACAGATATCTTGTTTCTCAGGAAAAAGAAGCCATAAATGAGTATATTTTAAATTCTGGAGTAGATTTTGAGAAGACTGGCACTGGATTATGCTATCGTATTATAAATCAAGGGGATAGCAAATTGATTCAAACAGGTGATATTGTCGCTTTGGATTACGAATTGAGACTTCTGGATGGTGAATTGGTGTATTCTTCTAAGGAAAACGGCTTAAAAGTGTTTATTGTTGGGCGAGGCGGTGTGGAAAGCGGTCTGGAAGAGGCTGTGTTGCATCTGCATAAAGGAGATGAGGCTGAAATCATCATTCCTTCACATTTGGCTTATGGCTTGGCTGGTGACGGCGACAAGATCCCAATTAGATCGACTATTGTTTATAAATTGAAAGTTATTGAAAATCAATCAAATAAATAGATTTATTAAAATTACAAAAAATGAAAAAATTATTTTTAATGGTGACTGCATTCTGTGTAATGCTCTCAATGTTAACAGGTTGCGGTAATGGTAACGCACCAAAGGGTTATAAGGCGACAAAAAACGGCCTTTATTATCAATTTTATTCAAATAATGGCGGAGAATTGCCGAACATGGATGATTTATTGGAAGTTACACTTGCTTGCTATGTGAACGACTCAACAACAATCATCCCGGCTTCGAACAACATCCTTCAGCTGAGTGAGCCTTCATTTGCTACAGATTTCATGGAAGGCCTTGCAATGATGCACAAAGGCGATTCTGCTTCGTTTATCGTGAATATCGACTCAACTTTCTACTATCTTTTCAGAGTTCCTGAACTTCCAGCAGAGTTCAACAGCACTGATGTTATGAGATTTGATGTTAAACTCAACGATTTCTATCCGGAAAGTGAATATGTTAACAAGATGGTTGAGGCTATAAAGAATCAGTATCCTGAAGAAACAGAGCGCGCTTACGCAGAAATGCAGCAGTATTTCGCTTTGAATAATATCGTCGCAAATCCAACAGCATCAGGCCTTTACTACGTGATGATTGAAGAAGGTAACGGTGAAATGCCAGAAAAGGGTGACAATGTGAAGGTTCATTACACAGGAATGTTGTTGGATGGTACAGTGTTCGATTCATCAGTTGAACGTGGCGAACCTATTGAGGTTCCGATTGGAATGGGTTATGTTATCCCAGGTTGGGATGAAGGTATCATGATGATGTCGAAAGGCGAAAAAGGTGTGCTTTATATTCCTTATTATCTCGGCTATGGTGATAGGGGAGCAGGCGCTGACATTCCGCCATTTGCAAACTTGATTTTTGAAGTTGAACTTATTGATTTTTAATAGTTTATGAGAAGACTGCCATCATATTTTCTGTGTCTGATAGGCTGCCTGATTCTCGTTTCATGCGAAAAATCGGCATTCCGTGGCTTTGACAAGATGGATAATGGCGCTTATATGCAGTTCCATGAGGTCAACAAGCATGGCGAGATGCCTAAAATCGGGGATCATGTGATCGTAGATGTCAAACATTCAATGGGCGAGACTCTCTTCTATTCTTCTGAATCTGAAGATGAAAACGGCCTTGAGATGGAATTGACCGAGCCTTCATTCATGGGAGATATGATGGCTGGACTTCTGAATATGCATCTTAATGATTCGGCTACTGTCGTTTTTCTTGTTGACTCATTGTGTATCAAGTCGTTAGGAATGAGCGAAGTGCCGGATTATCTTACTGCAGGAATGCCTGTTTATATCGACATGAGGCTAAAAGCGATTATTCCTGCTGAAGAAGTGGCTGCACAAAACAAAATTGAATTGCAGCAGAGAAAACAAGATGATGAGGACCGTTTGGCAATGTATTATTCCAATGAGAATTATAAGTTTACAAAAAGCGGACTTATCATATTAGGTGTCAAAGGGAAAGGGCGTGGACCGAAAGAAGGCGAGATTTTAAGCATAAATTTCAACCTGATATCTCTTGACGGTGACACTTTGTTGGATCTCTTTGATAGAGAGCCAGTTGCGGTTAGATATGGCGATTTAGAGCTCGGACAAGGCTTTGCGGAAGCGATGGGATATGTCCCGGCCGGGGGTGAAGGACATTTTGTAATACCTTCATCATTGGCTTTTGACAGCGTTGGTCTTGAAAACTCAGTGTTGCCATATACATCGATGATTTTAAATGTGAAAAACACAAGTATTCTTACTCAAGAAGAGTATGAAGCGGAGCAATTAAGGCTTCATGAGCTCGAAGAAGCAGAAAACCTGAAGCGTTTGGAGGAAGAACCAGCCAGAATTGAGAAATTTGTTAAGGAGCACAACATAAAAGTGGCTCCAAGTCCAAGTGGCGTTTATTATCTTGAGATTGTTAAAGGAACAGGCCCTGTGGTTGACAATGGTGATATAGTGTCAATTCATTACAACCTTTATAATGTAGATGATAAGCTCATCGAGACAAGCTTCGGAGATGAACCTCTGCAGTTTGTTTATGGTAACAATGAAATGGTGCCAGGAATTGAAGAAGCTGTCGGAAACATGAGAGTGGGAGGGAAGGCGACAATAATCGTGCCGTCTATGATGGGTTTTGGCGATATTGCTATCGATAAAGAACTGCCAGCTTATTCAACAGTGATTTTTGACCTTGAACTTATTGACGTTCAGAAGGCTCGTTAGTATCGTAGAAACTTTCCTTGTCGGCATGGAAACAGTCGATGGCTGTGATTATGGCCATGCAACTCCACACTGGAATCGCTAATTTGTCGGTGTCGAGGAAGTTGTTTAATGTTCCATGTACATAATAACCGAACAAAGCCAGTGTTGCAGCAAGAACCAGAATCTTTGACTCTCTGTTTTTTGCTCTTCGATATGTCATGAGTCCACAATACATGAAAACCACCACTATCGTTACAACGAGTAAAGCGCCGGGAATGCCTTGTTCTGATAGCGTTCCGATGTATTCGCTATGTGCGTTGCCCATATCGCCTGAGTTGGTGCTGATGATGGTCTTGTTTCTGGATTCCTGGAAAGGCGCATACACGAATTGGTAAGTGCCTGGGCCCCATCCGAATAAAGGTCTTTCCTTGAACATCCTTATAGCTGAATTCCAGCGGTTGATACGCTCAAGGTTGGATGCGTCGGTAGTGATATTTGTCATTGACTGGATGTTCTCGGCAATATTTCCGGATGCATCCTGGTCATTTTTTGACAATGAATCGAAGATTTGCTGCTGGAATGTGAAGAACAATCCTATCAAAACCACAGAAATCACTGCGATATATTTGAATTTTATCTTGAGAAGCACGCAAATCAATACGCCAAGGGCTGCGATGAGGCTGATCCATGAGGCGCGGCAGAACGATAAGATTATTGCAGTTATTAGTATACATAGTGCTATGATTACACCTATACGCCTGCTGCTCTTCATGTTAGGCATAAACAGATATGCAACGCATAATACGATGTATATTGCCAAAGCAGCGCCATAAGCGGTATGGTCATTGTAGAATGGTGACATCACCCAGTGGGCAGTATCACCGTCAAATCCGTGTGAAGCATGGACGGAAATGGTGTAAAACACAACGATAATAAGGCCTGCTATGTAAAACCAGATGAATCTGCTGATGTTTTTAGGGTTTTTGAAGAGCTCAGCGCCAAGGAAATAGGCTGGGATGATAAACCAAAGCCTCGATACGAAGAATTTCAATGATACGATTGGCATCTCACTCGTTATAGTGGTGATAATCATCCATGTAAACATAAGATAAATCACTATTGAGATAGGATGTCTTGAAATTTTATAATCGAAACTCTTTTCGTAAATAAGTTTTGCGATAAATACCACCAAAACACCGGCAAGTAAGGGCTCAACAGGTAATGAAACAGCAAGTCCGCCGGTGATTTTATCCAAATTTATCGATAGGGGAGTTAAAAACGCTATTAAAAGAAGGACTTTGTCTAATGAAAAAACATATAACATCAAAATGCCAACGACTGCTGGAAGTGCAAAAGCGAGATAGGTGTCTTTTTTAATGGTAAAAAAGAGCCCTATCGCGACAACCAGTGCTGCGATAACGTATAATGCGGCTGTTTTGACGAGTTTAGACATTATTTAAGCAGATTCTTCTTGCCTTCCATTATGTAAATAACAAGAATTGTAATGAAACAGGCAGCAAGTCCGCATAAAGCCACGACGACCCATCTAACAGGATAGGCTTTTTTGTCGGCTACAAAAGGAGCTGATACGACGTTCGAGAAGGTCATGTTTGCATTATAGAAGCGAAGTTCTTGCTCATAATCAAGTTTTACTTGGCTATAGGCCATGTTTTCGCTTTTAATTAATTGCTCAAGGGCAATTATCTCAGGACCGTATTTCTCGATGTTGGTTTTCATGGTGTCGACACCATCGCTGTTTACTTTTGAGCCACCATCAGTTCTGAGATATCCTCTTGTAACTTCTCGTGTTTGGCTTTGATATTCGAGAACTCCGTAATTAGATGAAATATCAGCCATCCTGCGTTTTAGTGAGTCGATAAAAATTTGTTTTTCGTCCAATTGGCGTTTGTACATTTCAACAGTTTCAGCTCTCTTGACTTTGTGCATGAATCCAACTTTCCAATTGTACAATCTGATGATTTCGTTCACCATTGCGCAGGCGATTTCAGGATCTTTGTCCATGACTTTCACCAAAACAGCATCATAAGGTGTTCTTGAAATGCTTACATTGGTGCGATATTCGTCAATAAGAGCTGTTTTCCAATATTTGTATCCTTTGTCAATCTTGTAATGTTTCATCAGGTCGAATTTGATGACGACTGAATCCATTATCTCGTTTGACTGCATGATTTGAAGCATTTGCTCGGTGAAAGTCTCATCTGAATAAGCCGAGACATTGCTCGGGTAGAGGATTGCTTCAGACTTGTACATCGGGGTGATGAATCTTGAACCTGAGAAGATTGCGCCCAAAATCGCCGCCACCAAAGTAATTATGACTATGTGCCATTTCCATTTGAAGATGGTTTGAACCATTGAAGTGTTGTTAAAATAATTATCCATTACGTTTTTATTTGAATGCAAAATATAATCTACAAAAATAGGGAAAAATCTTAAACAATTCCCAATTTTTGCAAATTATTTCTTGATGTTTTTCATGGAGGAGACGACCAACTCTTTTATCTCATTGTAATTCAACATCTTAGTGATAAATGCGATTATGACGCACATGGCAGCTGCGATGAAGAATGAGGTAATCCAGTTCAATCCTAAAGTCGTTGACATATAAGTAGTTAGGCTAATTAAAACCAAAAATGCCAAAAGACGAAGCCAGAATGAACTGCCGAGTCTGAGGTTGAAGATTTTTTTTGCGATGAAGAATTGAATAACGCAGGTTACGAATTGCACGCAAAGGCTGGTGAATGCAGCTCCAACAGCTTTAAAATGAGGGATAAAGATTAGATTAAGCGTGATATTTAGCACTACACCGCATGCGGCAACTATGTTCAATTGTTTAAGGTTTCCGTTGGCAGTTAAAAGTGTTCCAAAGATATAAGTCGTTGATATTGAGACAAAACTGCCCATCAAGATTTTCAAAATGGTAGATGATTCTTCGTTGAGTTGGTCGGGATACATCAGCTTCATGAAATTGCTGCTGTAGAAAATGCATAATACCGCTATGATACATGTCATCGATAGCATGATGCTAAATGATTGTTTCACAAGGCCTTGCAAGTCTTCTTTTTCTTTTATTATTGCTGCAAAAAGTGGAAGAAGTATGACTGAAAACAGATAGGAGATGTTGTTTCCGGCATCGAAAAGTCGCCAGGCGCGGGCATAAACTCCTGCCTGAGCTGCTGCAATGTCTTCGGGCAGCAAACGCTCAATGAGAACCGGCTCGAGACGGTTGTAAAAACTCATCAAAAGCACTAACAATGCATAAGGAAGACTCTTTTTGATAATCATTATCACAAACGGGATATTGATTCTAATTGTGAGTTTTCCAGTGTGTCTCAACACGATAGTGACAGCTATGATTAACGTGATGACGTACGATATCGTCTGCGCATAGATATAACTATAAATATTGAAACTCGATTTCGGGAAGAATCCAGACCATAGTAAGAAGCTGCAAATCAATATCATAAGCACTCTGTCGAGCACCGAAAGCATGCTGTCAGTCTTGAAAAGCAGCAGAGCTGATATATTGGAACGCACGTATAAAATAAACGACAGCAGCACTTGGTTGAAACCGAAAATTGCAAGTAATTTCAACTGTTCGCCACGATATCCTATCAGCCATCCAATTGCGAAAATAACAATAAAATATAGGATTGTAAGTAAAATCTTGGCTTGTGAAATGCCTACGAAATGCTTCGATAGCAGTTGGTTGTTCTGAGCGATATTTCGGTTGTTGAAATTCGTCAGACCAAGGTCAAGCAATATATAAAATAGGTATGAGAATTGAGAAATGGCGAGATAAAGCCCGTATGAGGTATCGCCGACGAGATTCTGAACGGCAACGTCAACGCCAAGAATCCAGAACGGTTTTATCAAAAGGTTGATAAAAAGTAAAAATATAATATTTTTTAAGAACTTTTTGTTCATCACCACTAATCAAACAGCTAACGACATTAAAACTGAAATTATTATAATTTTAATCAAAAAAATACGTTACAAAAATAGTACATTTTGAATTATTTTCGTACATTTGCAAAGTAATTTTTTAAAAATTGAAAAAATATTCGGAAAAGGAAATATTAGAGATTGAAAAATCGTATAACGAACTGATTCAGTCGGTGGGTGAGACGATGACTTTGGAAGAGGTCGGTTTCGTAAAAAAAGCTTACGAGTTGTGCTGTTCGAAATATGACGGGATGAGGATGCGCTCAGGCAGGCCTATGGTGCTTCATGTGCTTGAGGTGGCTAAGATCTCTTATTCCGAGATGGGAATGCACAGTAAAACCATCGTCTGTGCCTTGCTTCACAATATTACGAAGGTTTCTGATGTCACTTTTGATGATATAAAAGAGCAATTCGGTGAGAGAGTTATGCTGATACTCAAGGGCTTAATCAAGGTGATGTCTTTGAATATGTCGCAGATCTCGACCCAATCAGACACCTTTAGAAAGCTTTTCTTGTCAATGATTGACGACATCAGAGTGGTGATGCTGATAATCGCTCATTGTCTGTCAAATTGCCGTAATCAGGGCGATATAGATGTGTCAATAGAGATTAAACCTTCTGATAGTGAGGAAGTTACAATAAAGAAGAAGATTGACAGATTTTTTGACATCACAAAATACCTGATAATTCCGATAGTTCATCGACTTGGATTGTACAATATCAAGAAGGACATGGAAGAGGCGGTGATGATTTATGAAAATCCCAAGGAATATGAGGAAATAAGTGAAAAAATCTCCATGTCGCACGTGATGCAGGAAGAGAAAATGGCCAATTTCCTTTTGCCGATACGTCAGGAATTGAGCAAGGAAGGCTTTGACTATACGATTAAATGGCGTACAAAGTCAATTCCTTCGATTTTTGCAAAAATGAAGGCTCAGGGAGTGCCATTTGAACAGGTATACGACCTTTTCGCTGTCAGAATCATTATAAATAACTCGAAAATCAAAGAGGAAAAAGCTGACTGTTGGAAAGTTTATTCCATTGTTACAAATCTGTATCAGCCTAATCCTCAACGACTTAGAGATTGGATTACTAAGCCTAAGACATCTGGATATGAGTCGCTGCACACCACGGTGAAAAACGGCGTTGATTGGGTGGAAGTGCAAATCCGTACGTCGCGAATGGACGAGATAGCTGAAAAAGGCAACGCCTCACATTGGTCGTATAAAAGCCATAACGACAAGCATCAGACGGCTGACGAGTGGCTTAACCAGATCAGAGGTATTCTTGAAGCTACAGACCAATCGGATTTTAATCCTTTGGACGACAAACGTGCCGCTAAGAGAGGCAAAGCCGATAAGATGTATATCATAACGCCTCAAGGTGAGGTAAAACAGCTGCCTGTGGGCTCCACTATCCTTGATTTTGCTTTTGAAGTGCATACCCAGGTGGGAAGCCACTGCATTGGAGCACGCGTGAACGGCAAAATGCAGCCGATACGTTATGTCCTTAACAACGGCGACCGCGTTGAGATTCAAATAAGTAAGCGTCAGACGCCGAAAGCCGACTGGCTCAACTATGTCAATACGGAGAAGGCAAAATCCAAGATTCGCAGGTTTTTGAAGGACGAGGAGATGAAGGAGGCAGAACTCGGCAGTTCTATTTTCCATAGGAAGCTCAAAAACTGGAAGATTGCCTTTAACGATAAGATGTTCACTGAGTTACTGAAAGAGTACGACTGTGAATCAGGGATAGAGTTTTATCATAAAATCGCCACAAATCAGATCGATCTTGCCGAGTTGAAAGCGTTTATCTTATCGCAGACCGAGGAAAAAGAGGTGCATAAGGTAGAAGAGGAGCAAAGGAGGGACAAACCTGCTGAGAATGAGAACGATGCGATGAGCATTGGCGAGAATATCAATGGTTTCGCATTTAAGATGGCTAAATGCTGTAACCCGATTCCTGGTGATAGCGTTTGCGGTTTTGTCAATGTGGGCGGGGGTATAACAATCCATCGTGTCAACTGTAAGAACGCCATCGCGATGAAGAAACGCTATCCTTACCGTTTGGTCGAGGTGAAATGGCAGGGTGATGTGCCTTCGCGCGCTACGATCAAGGTGGTTGCAAAGGATAGTTTCGGAATCCTCAGCGATATCACGGAGGTGATGAAACAAATGGAAATCAATATCATAGATGCGTCAATGGGCACGCGAAACGGCATGTATGAAGGCCGTTTCGCGGTGCATGTGACGAGCGTGAATTATCTGGAGCAACTCATTCGCAAACTCCGTTCGTTGAATAATGTCACTGAAGTTCAGCGAATTGATTGATAATCAGTTATTTAGTCATAATGTCGATAATCTCGGTATCGGTTTCTTTCATGCCGATTGAGCCGACTAATCCCACATTATTAATAGTGTCTTCGATGTCGCATCCTACGATGCCGTCGCCAGCTTCGAACTGCTGACCGTTTTTATACATGTAATAGCCTAAAATGCCTGATTCCACTGATGCTGCGATCTTTGCCGCACATGATGCTTTGGCGCCGTCGCAGATGATTCCTGAAACGGTGACGACGGCGTTACACAGTGTATGTTCAATAACATCAAGGCTTTCGCCAAGAAGGTAGGCGATACCGCAGGCTGCTGCGCAGCCTGCGCTGACAGCTCCACAATATGCTGAAAGCCTTCCGATGCGTGTTTTCTGGTGTATCGCAGTGAGGTTTGATACGACCAGGGCGCGATACAGTCTGTCGTCGCTGATTTTATACTCCTCAGCGTAAGCAATAACAGGCATCGATACCGTAAGTCCTTGATTACCACTGCCGGAGTTAATGATAACTGGTAGTTCGCATCCGTTCATACGGGCATCGGAACCTGCGGCTGCACGCGCTTTGGCTTTGACTTTGATGTCATCGCCATAATACTTTAACAAAGTGCTACCGATATTGGCGCCCCAGTTGTTTTTCAAGCCTTCATCAGAGATGGCTTTGTTGTATTCTATCTGGCGTCCTATTATCTCTTTAATATCTTGAATATCAAGGCTATCGGCAAAATCCACAATGCCTGCGATGCTCAAGCAGCTGCGGTCGGTGAGCTCTTTAGCAGGTTTGCTGATGGTTTCGCTATGGAAGATAACTTCGTTGTCTTTCTGAATATGGACGATATTGGTGTGGAAACCGCAGATTCTAACGTCAGCATGATGTTCTCCACTATATTCAATTATCGTAACGTCCAATTGTTCCTGGCAGTTTACGTGTTTTACGATGATAGGGGTGGAGTTGAGGTATTTTTCGGTTTCTGCTTTTTGGTCAGGTGTCACGTTGGCTATAACTTCAAGAGCTTTGTCGGGGTTTCCTGCCACGATTCCAACTGCCACGGCTGCTTTTATTCCCTTCATTCCGTTGGTGTTAGGCACAATAACGCTCTTCACATTCTTAATGATGTTGCCGCTGGCAAGCACTTCAACTCTGTCGGGTATTACGCCTAAAACCTGATGTGCTTTGGCAGCGGCATAGGCGAGACAGATTGGCTCGGTACAGCCCATAGCTGGCACTAATTCTTCTTTTAAGATATTGATATACAATTGATAACGTGAATCTGACTTATTCATATTAGTTTCCTTTTGTTATTTCCATTGATATAATTTCTATATTGCCGTTTTCCGGTAGTATTTCAATCCAATTATTATCCTCGCTGAACCATTTATATTGTGAGCCGATTCTCACGATGAAGTCGTTAACATCTTGATTCTTAGGCACATTGACAGTAAAACCGCCATTTCTGCCGCTCTTACTTCCGTAAGATATGTACATGATGAACGGTCTGTCGCCTAAGTTCTTGGCTTTCAATAAAATATAGTTGCCACGACGTGTTGTGACGTCGACTGGTTCGAAATCGAAACGTTTGGTCTCGCTAGAGTTGATTGTGATGGAAGTGTTGACCAGTTCTACGAGCTTGTTGGCAGCCAAAATCTCACCGATTTCCCTGATTTTATTGGCAGGATAGGGGTTATCGGTGCCAACGTTCATGGCTTTTGTATATAACTCTATTGCCTTGTCGTAGTTTTTAGTCTGGAATTGAGCGTCAGCCTTTGTGATATAGCCGTTGTATTCATTCTGAAGACCTGCAACACGCATGTTTTCGTTTTGTTGTGCAAGTGTAAGTTGTTGAGTAGCAGCCTCATCGCCAGGTTTATTGGTCAAAGCGATGTTGTATTGTCTGATGGCTTCAGCAAAATTCCTGCTGTCCAGTGCATACTGTCCTTCCGACATTGCCCTGTTGTAATTTTCCTGCTTTTGGCGCTGTATTTCTTCATAGAAACCAGCAATCAGGCCAAGTTTTTCTGTTGCTACGACGTTGTTTGGATCTAAAGCAAGAACCTGATTGAATGTCTGCTCAGCTTCGGCGTATTGTTTTGATGTAATTTGTTGATTACCAGTGTTTATGAGGCTCTGAATCTGTTCTTTGCGCTGTCTTTCGGCTTCAGCTGCAGCCAGGCGTTCCTGCTCTTTGCGTTGTTGCTCGGTGTACAGAATCATGTCCTCGGCATTCTTTTTCTTAGCAAGTGCATCAGCGTTATTTGGCTTGAGTTCCAATGCATTAACGTAATAGGAGAGAGCCAATTCGTAGTTTTTGGCGCTCTCTGCACTTTCACCTTTGCTGATGAAGTTGGCGAAATCACTGTCAATCTTTGCCTTATCGCTCTGAATCTTACGATATTCAGGGCTGTTTACTATCTCATCGACGCGTGCAATCATTCCTAAAGCGTAGGAATCATTAGGAATTACTGATAATGCCTCTTGATATGCCGCTTTTGCCTCATTATATGAACGGTCTTCATAAAGTGCATCCGCCTCTGTGATTTTGGCATCGTAATTATCTGCGACTTGTTTTTTGGCTTGTAGCTCTGTCACCTTATCAGAAATCTCTTTTGCAGGAAAAATCTGTAAAGCCTGTTCGTATGCGTCAATTGCTTCGGCGTATTTTTTTCTTAAAGTAAATTCTTGACCTTGTGAGTAAAGTCTTTCAAATTCAGATACTTTCAAATCATAAACTTCTTTCTTGCTTTTGGCGTCCTGGTACTTTGATTTGGCAGCTGAATTGTTTGGATATAACTTCAATGCCGATTCATATTGCATGACTGCTTCGGCATATTTTTCTTGTTTTAAAAGATTATCACCCAGGGCAACCATCTCATTGAATGAAGCCAGTTTGTCCTTCTCGTCTTTGAGAATTGTTGCGATTTCTTGTTTCTTGCCCAAGGCATATTCGTCCTTTGGGAAAATTTTCAGAGCCTTATTATATTCTGCTAAAGCTTTTTCTAACTCATTGTTAGAGTAGAAGTTGTCGCCGTTGTCGATATATTCGAAAAACTGCTCTTCTTTTTTATTTTCCTCTCGTATTTTTTGCAGGGTGTTGTCAAGTTTGTTTTTTGCAGAGGCGTCATTAGGTTTTATGCGTAATGCCTCCTGATAATATGTTTTTGCTTTGATATATTCCTTATTTGCGTATTCTTTGTCACCCGAAGCAATCAGTGATTGGAAAGAGGGGGCGTTCTCTTGAGAATACGCGCAAGTCGTTGAAAAACAAAGTATTCCAAACGATATTGCAAATATATATTTGATCAAACTTTTCATTTTAATTGATTTTACCGTCTTTTATTGTTAAAGTCCTGTCGGCCATCTGTGCGAGTTCAGGATTATGTGTTACAATAACGAAAGTTTGTCCTGTTTGTTCTCTTAATTTGAAAAAAAGTTCATGGAGCTCTTTAGCATTTTGCGAGTCGAGGTTCCCTGATGGCTCATCTGCTAGGATCACTGACGGGTTGTTGATGAGTGCTCTTGCCACTGCAACGCGTTGTTGTTCGCCTCCTGAAAGCATTGATGGTTTATGGTTTGCTCTTTCGGTAAGATTAAGATAGTCAAGTAATTTAGTTGCTTTACTTAAAGTATTACTTTTAGATTCTCCTGCGATAAAAGCTGGGATGCAGATATTCTCAAGAGCTGTAAATTCCGGCAAAAGATGATGGAATTGGAACACGAAACCAATGTTTTTATTGCGAAAAGCGGCAAGTGCTTTCTGTCCCAATTTGTTGACATTCTGACCGTTAATGAAAACGTCGCCTTTGTCAGCTTTTTCAAGTGTTCCAATGATTTGTAGCAATGTCGACTTACCGGCTCCCGATGCTCCTACGATAGTGACTATTTCGCCCTTATCTATATGAATATCAATGCCTTTGATAACATCAACATTGCCAAATGACTTATATATGTTATTAGCTTCTATCATTCTTCTTCTTTTTTGCCGTTTGTTTGCAGTTTAGCTCTTGTGAAAGGCTTGTTTCTGTCGAAAAGATATCTGAATGTGATATGAGTCTTATAATGTGTTGCGCCTGCTCTTTCTGCGATTTTGAGCATCGGAGGGTTGAAGTCACCTATCCAATTGAGCTGCAATTCTTTATACTTGAATTTCTTTTTGATCGCCTGAGCTTCAAGTGAGCAAACAAGTCCTGATTCGAGGCCTTTTTTACGATGTTCCGGTACGATTCCGAATACTAAAGAGATGGCTCTGTCGCAGATTCTTGATATTTTAATCCTCCAGAAAATGCGTAACTTATTGAATCCTTTGTCGTTGCCATTCAAACCTTTGTAAATCTGGTTCAGGTCTATCATCATCAGGAAGAAACCGACGGGTTCGCCTTTGTAGTATGCAAAATGCATCAGGCGAGGGTCGATGATAGGTTTCAGGCTGTTTAGCAGCGCCAAAGCATGCTGGCGTGTGAGTTTTGCAGTGCCTGGAATTGAGCCCCATGATTTGTTGTAAATCGTCAGGAAATCATCGGCATAGCGGTCGATTTTGCGTTTGTCGAGAATCTCGAAAGTATAATCCGGGTTTTCATAGATTCGAGCCGCTTTTTGGTGAAGAATAGGGTCGAAACCGCCAGGGATGAGATTACGACGGAATGTCAGTTGTTTGAAATAATCCTTAAAGCCATAATTCTCAAAGAGTTGCTGGTAATAAGGGTAGTTATACGGCATGTTGTAAATAGGGTCGGTGAATCCATCCACGAGGCAACCCCAGAAATAATCGCGATCGCCAAAGTTTACTGGTCCATCCATTGCCTCAAAGCCACGTTCTTCCAGCCATTTTTTGGCTGCATCAAAGAGTATGTTTGCTGCTTCCTGGTCGTTGATGCAGTCAAAAAAGCCGCAGCCACCGGTTTTCTGGCCGTTTTCTTCATGCTCGTACACTCTGGATGTCTTTTCGTCGTAGAAAACGGCAATTCTTCCGACAATTGTGCCATTTTGGTCAGTCAAGTAATATCTTGTGGCGTCACCATGGCGGAAAAGCTTGTTCTGTTCTCTGTCGAAAACCTTTTCCACCTCGTGATCAAGAGGTCTGACGTAATGGTTGTCGTTTTTATATAATTTTGAAGGAAATGCCAGCCATTGCTTGATTTCCCGTTTGCTTAATACTTCGTGAAGTGTGTACTTTGGCATTAAATTCCCTATTCGTTATTAAGATATGAGTCAACGACGGCTTTGGCTTTCTCTGCATCTTCAGTATACACTAACAATTCTGTGCTCTGTTCCGGGCTTCCGTCGGCCCAGCCTGCGCCCAAGCTCGATTCGAAATTGTTGCGCACAAAGCATTGAATGCTCTCTTCGTTTAGCATTGCCGCTATGTAGTTGGCCTCAATGTCTGTTCCAATAAAAATTTTTTCAAGTCCTTTTTCCATAATTATATTTTTTTTGCAAAAATAAGGAAAATTTTGTAATTTTGTTGTGAAATTTTAAAAAAATGAAAAAGATTGATATTCAGGAGAAATACGATAAATTTATCGAATATTTTGAGGTGGCGATGCCCGTTGCAGAGTCGGAGTTGAAGTTTATGAATCCTTATCAGTTGCTGGTCGCAGTGATTCTTTCTGCTCAGTGTACCGACAAACGTGTAAACATGACAACACCTGCGTTTTTTGAGCGTTTTCCGGATGCGAAGACGTTGTCGGAAGCTACTCAAGATGAAGTGTATCATTTGATTAAGTCTATTTCTTATCCAAATAACAAAGCCAAGAATTTGATAGGGATGGCAAAGGGTTTGGTGTCTGATTTTGATGGTGTAGTGCCAGATAACATTGAGGATTTGCAAAAATTGCCTGGAGTAGGACGTAAAACGGCAAATGTGGTGGTCGCTGTAGCATTCAACAAGCCTGCAATGCCTGTAGATACTCATGTTTTCAGAGTCTCGGCAAGAATCGGGTTGAGTAAAAACGCTAAGACACCTTTCGATACTGAGAAACAACTCGTTGAACATATACCTCAAAACATCCTTTCGAAAGCTCATCATTGGCTGATTTTGCACGGCAGATATGTCTGTCTGGCTCGCAAGCCGAAATGCATGGAATGTGGCATAAAAGAAATTTGCGATTTTTATCAAAAAAACACCAAAAAAGTTTGCTGATTAGAAAAAAATGTTTATATTTGTAGCGTTACAGTTTGATTAAAAACTCGTCAAAATCAAGCTGTAATTTTGGGAATTATGGTATTAACTTATTGATTTAAAATTATTTAGAAAATGGCAAAGACTATTGAGGAAGATGTCGAAAAAGTGAGACAGGAGAAAATGAAGGCTTTGGAAGCCACATTGGGAAACATTGAGAAATCGTTCGGAAAAGGCAGCATCATGCGCCTTGGCGACAATAAACAAGAGAAAATTGATTCAATATCAACGGGTTCAATAGGTTTGGACTATGCTTTGGGCATTGGAGGAATGCCGCGTGGAAGAATCATCGAGGTTTATGGACCTGAAAGCTCGGGTAAGACTACTTTGGCGCTTCACGTGATAGCAGAGGCTCAAAAACAGGGCGGAATAGGAGCATTTATTGATGCTGAGCATGCTTTTGACCGTTTCTATGCGAAGAAACTGGGCGTTGATATCGATAACTTGCTGGTGTCGCAGCCTGATAACGGTGAGCAGGCACTCGAAATAGCCGAAAACCTTATTCGTTCAGGCGCTATCGACGTCATCGTGATTGACTCTGTGGCTGCGTTGACACCAAAGAGTGAAATAGAAGGTGAGATGGGTGACAGCAAAATGGGTCTTCAGGCTCGTTTGATGTCGCAGGCGATGCGTAAGCTTACTGCTACAATCAGTAAGACCTCGACAGTGTGCATCTTCATTAACCAGTTGCGTGAGAAAATCGGCGTGATGTTTGGCAATCCTGAGACTACGACAGGTGGAAACGCCTTGAAATTCTATAGCTCCGTGCGTCTTGACATCCGCAAGGTGAGTCAGATTAAAGACGGCGAGAATATCATGGGTAACCGCGTGAAAGTCAAAGTGGTGAAAAACAAAGTGGCTCCTCCGTTTAAGAAGGCTGAGTTCGATATCCTGTACGGCGAGGGAATCTCTAAGATCGGTGAGATTATCGATATCGGCGTTGAGCTTAACATAATCAAGAAGAGCGGCTCATGGTTCAGCTATAATGAGACAAAGCTCGGACAGGGTAGGGACGCGCTGAAAAAGCTGCTCGAAGAGAATCCGGAGCTGTGCGACGAACTGACACAGAAAATAACTGAAGCTCTTAAAGAAACAGATCAAGACCTTTAACATATTGAATATCAGATGCTAATAAAAAAAGTTTTTCTGGCATTGACTTGCCTGCTGTTGCTCGCAAGCTGCACTGAAAGTGAGACTAATAATAAATCAAAAGGGAATCAACAAGTTGAGTCAAATATCGATGAACCAGTTGACACGCTTGATGTAAACGGTTATATCAACAGAGCACGTTGGTATCTTGCCAATGAGCAGGTCGGCTATGCCATTCGTGACATCAACAGCGCTTTATCCATCGATGGCAAAAATGTTGACGCATTGCTCGTTTTGGCTGATATTTATTATGCTTTGGGCGATCAGGATAACATTTTGCTGACTTTGAACAAAGCAACGGAGATAGATCCTCTGGATTCGAGACCGTTGGTTAAATTGGCGGAGCTTAGTTTCCTTCAAGGAAATTCAACCATGGCTAATGCATATCTTGATAAAGCATTGCAGCTCAATAACATAAATCCTCAGGCTTATTATATGCGAGGAATTATCTGCATGTCGAAAAATGATACTGTTCAGGCGTTAAAACAGTTCATGAAGGCAAGAAGCCAAGATGATACGTTTATTGATCCGGTTCTGCAGATAGCCAGCATTTATTCGGCACAGCGTAATCCAATGGCAAAAGACTTCTATGGCCAGGCACTACAAATGGAGCCTGATAATAATGCCATATTCTATGATTTGGCGATGTATATGCAAGACAATGGCGAGCCTGAAAAAGCTCTGGAAATCTATGATAATTTGGATGCCAGAATGCCGGGCAGCTATCAGATTTTGTTCAACAAAGGCTATGTGAATCTGGTTTATCTTCTTGATTATGACCAGGCTATTGTTGAGTTTGACAAGGCTCTGGAAATCAATCCGAAATCAGTGGATGCACTGCTGAACAAGGGTGTTGCATACGAACAAAAAGGTGATTATAAGCATGCGAAAAGCATCTATCTCCAGATTTTGAAAGATAATCCAAATTATCAGCTGGCGATAGATGCTTTATACAGAATAGGTGAGTGATTCACCTATTCTTCCTTTGGCTCTTCTTTAGGCTCGGTAAACAGTTTAGCGAGTTGTTCGAGGTTTTCATCAAGCTCCTGCTCAACACCGCTGAGCTCGTTGATGTTTTCAAGAGGCTCGTTCATGCTGAAGTAGAACTTGATCTTAGGCTCTGTACCTGAAGGTCTTACGCTGACTTTAATGCCATCTTCTGTAAAGAACTGAAGCACATCAGACTTCGGCAGGTTGATAATTGTTTCAATACCGAAGTTCATGTCTTTGCTGATGCCAAGTTTATAGTCGCGAATCTCAGTGATTCTTGAGCCAAGCAGAGTCTTAGGCGGGTCTTTTCTGAAATCAAGCATGATTTGTTTGATCTCCTCGATGCCGCTAATGCCTTTCTTGGTCAATGAGACGAGTTTTTCACGATAAACGCCGTATTCTCTGTAAATGTCTTTGAGGATCTGGTACAATGTCTTGCCTTGTTCAGCTGCCCATGAAGTGGCTTCAGCGAGCATGAAGCATGTGATGATGGCGTCTTTGTCGCGAACGAAGTCACCAACGAGGAAGCCGTAGCTTTCCTCACCGCCGCAGATGAATTTTTCATCAGGTTTGTTCAAAATCTTGTCTGCTATATACTTGAAGCCGGTGAGCACGTCGTATGTCTTGACCTTGAAGCTGTTGGCAATCTTTAACAATAAGTCGCTGGTTACTATGGTTTTAACGATAAATTCATTGCCAGTGAGTTTGCCCAGCTCTTCCCAACGTGTGAGGATGTAATATGTGAGGATACTTGCGGTCTGGTTGCCGTTGAGTAGGATGAAGTTGCCGCTGTCGTCTCTTACAGCAAGTCCTACGCGGTCTGCGTCAGGGTCTGTAGCGAGGACGATGTCGGCTTTCATGGCTTTCGCTTTCTCAATTGCCATGTTCATAGCAGCCTTCTCTTCCGGGTTTGGAGAGACTACAGTCGGGAAATTGCCGTCTGTAATCATTTGCTCTTCAACAGGATAGAAGTTTTTGAATCCTGCCTTGGCGAACAATTTCGGCATTACCTGGCCGCCTGTTCCGTGGATTGGAGTATAGACAAATGAAAGGTTTTTGTGCTTTTTGATAAGTTTTGGAGACAATGAAAGGCTCATCACTTTCTCGAGATAGATCTCATCGAAACTGTCGTCGAGCATCTCAATGAGTTTTGCGTTTCTATTACGTTTAACCATTGAAATGTCGGTGATTTTCTGCACTTCAGCAATGATATTCTTATCATGTGGAGCCACAATCTGTCCGCCGTCTTCCCAATAAACCTTATATCCGTTGTATTCTTTCGGATTGTGTGATGCTGTCACAACAATTCCCGACTGGCATTTCAGTTCACGGATTGCAAAAGAAAGCTCTGGTGTTGGACGTAAAGCGCTGAATAAGAACACTTTAATGCCATTGGCGGTCATTACGTCTGCAGTGATTTGGGCAAATTCTTTGCTGTTGTTACGGCAGTCGTAAGCTATGGCAATCTGTGGTGTTTTCATGTCGGCAAACTTCATTTTGATGTAATTTGCCAAACCTTGAGTAGCCATTGCCACTGTGTAAATGTTCATTCTGTTTGTTCCAACGCCCATAATTCCTCTTAAACCACCTGTTCCAAATTCAAGAATGCGATAGAAACTTTCGGTCAGTTCATTAGGGTCATTGTCAATGAGATACTGAACTTGTTTTCTGGTTTCTTCATCGTATTGGTCTGATAACCAAGACTTTGCCTTTGCGAGTACTTCCGGAGAAATGTTGTCCATAATGCAATATTTTAGTTACTAATTTTTTTGTCTTTATTATCAACTGCAAATTTATATAAAAAAGTAATACCAAGCGACTCTTTAAACTGAAGAATTGGTTTTTGTTGGTCGTCGATTGTAAATTTCACGTTATCATCATAAATCATGTGAACGTTGATAATCGTTGATATACTTTTACTTACGGTGAATTTTATGCCTGTTTCCCAGTCAACGTCAATGTTCCAACGATTGGCGCGATTGACGTCCATATAGTTGTTGTAAAGGTTCAGACTTGAGAAAATACTGACGTTATTTTTAAAATCCTGCTTGTATTTGATCAGAATGTTGAAGCCGAGCTCGGCAAGAAACCTCTTTCCTGGAATCCAAGTACTGTCGCCTTCCACTATGTTCCAATAACCGGCCTCAACACCGAAAGAGCCTTTGTCGGCAAGGGTTTGGTCGTTGACAAAAGTGAGTTTTCCTGCAGCAGGACTCATGAAAATACTTACAATATCATGAATGTTGTATGTGTAACCTATTGATATTGTTAGATATGCAGGTGCGAAAAACTTTGAGATGGGAATGGAATCGTTAGGATAAGAATAACCATTTGTAAACTGTGTTTTTAACATTGTTAACGCAGTAAATGTGAGGTTTTTCTTGTTGTTGTGGGTCATAGTCATCGCAAGTTCCAAACGGTCCTCGGTTTTTTCGAATCTTTTGCTTTTCGGAAAACTCTGCGCGCCATACATGAAAAGACCGGTCGTTACGTAATTGAACAAGCTCCTGTTGTACGTGTATTTGAAATTCGCCGATGCTTTTCCACTCATATTACTTTCACCACCGGCCGCCCAATAGGTAATGGCTAACTGGTTAACGGTAAATCCCAGGGCTCCTTCAAACTTATGCCAATTGACTTTATTTTCGCTGGCAATAGTATCCTGTGACAGACCTCTATTTGGATTTATAAATAAAAACACAAATAGAATGCCTGCTGCTAATACATTGATTATCTTCAAATTAGCTTTGAATACTGGCATTTTAACAAAAATAAAGATTTACACTCGTTTTTCAAGTGCAAAATTACAATATATTAATTATATTTGCAAAAATTTATTGTATGGATTCTATAAAATTTTGTCTTGAAAAAACTGACGACGACCTTTTCATGAAAAGTAAGTGGTTGGGGAATCCTGATTTACCGCAAAACTTTGATGTTCCTGATGATTTGACGTTTATTTGCCAGATTAGATGTGATGAGATTGCAAAGTTTGATGAGGAAAACTTGCTTCCGCATAAGGGAATGTTGTACTTTTTCGCTGCAATCGACTATTATTTCGGGCATATAGATTCATATTATCCTGTTGATTTTTATTGGGATAAAGAAGATGTAAAAGTTTTTTATATAGAAGATACTGATAATCAGACATTTGAACAAGTGGTTTTTGTTAATGACGATGATAAACCGATCGCTTTGAAAGAGTTGAAAATCACTTTTGAAAAGGCTGATGCGCTTTGTGATGGGAATAAAATGCTCGGTGAGCCGTATAATCGGGAATGGGAAGATTGGGATGAGCCGTATAATGGTTGGATTGAACTTCTGCAAGTCGATTCTGATGATTATGATGACAGCATTTTGAACTTTATCGACTGGGGAATGCTGCATATTTTAATAAATCGTAATGAATTGAGGGACAAAGATTTCACCAAGGTTACTTCATGTATTTGTTCAACATAAAAAAGATATGAAAAAGACGTTTCACGACGAGTATGAAGAGCAGGATTTTGAGGTCGAAATTCCTGACGAAATATACAAAAAGGCATATGTGGAAAATGATCCTGATGCCTTGTACGAGGTAGGAATCATTTTGGAGACAGAAACCGAAATTTCGCTTGCTGTTGTTGCGGATATCATGGATGAGGCTTATGCAGACGGTGAAGGAAGCCAGGATGCGTACGAATGGCTGTTGGATTACCGTCATCCTGACGGTGGTTATGATGCTTGGGCTTAGCTCAGTTTCTTAGTTAAAACTTCCGCAGTGTAACTTTCCTTACATTTTGCCAAATCTTCTGGAGTGCCAGCAAACACTAAGTATCCGCCTTTATCGCCGCCTTCCGGACCAAGGTCGATGATCCAATCCGCAGTCTTAATCACATCAGGGTCGTGCTCGATGACGATGAGCGAATGTCCGTTGTTTATCAATGCCTCAAAAGCTTTCAAGAGTTTGTTGACATCGTGGAAATGCAGGCCTGTTGTAGGCTCGTCGAAGATGAAAAGAGTTGGTTTTTCATTAGTTCCATTGACTAAGAACGATGCCAGTTTGATACGTTGAGCCTCGCCACCGGAAAGGGTGGAAGAAGGCTGACCCATTTTGAGATAGCCTAATCCTACATCTTGTAATGGCTTGAGTTTCAATATAATACGGTCGGTGAAGTTTTTAAACTCATTTGGCTGACCGAAAAATTCTATTGCCTCGTCGATGCTCATTTCGAGGATGTCGAAGATGTTTTTATCGAGGAATTTAATCTCGAGAGCTTCTTCTTTATAGCGTTTTCCATGGCATACATCGCATTCAAGGTAGACATCGGCCATGAATTGCATCTCGACTTTGAGGATCCCTTCGCCTTCGCAGTTGTCGCAGCGACCTCCAGGTACGTTAAATGAGAAATAACCGGCTTTGTTACCACGCATCTTAGCCAGTTTCTGCTCAGCAAACAGTGCTCTAATATCATCAAATGCTTTGACGTAAGTTACTGGGTTTGAACGAGTTGACTTGCCGATAGGGTTCTGGTCTATCATCTCTACCGACTGGATGGCTTGAATGCTTCCGCGCATCGTGCCGAACGATCCTGTTTTATCAGCTGTGCCGCCGAAATGTTTCTTTAGCGAAGTGTAAATGATGTTGTTTACAAGTGATGACTTGCCTGAGCCGCTGACACCTGTCACGACAGTGAGCACATTCAAAGGTATTTTGATATTGATATTCTTGAGGTTATGCTCAAGACATCCGCAAAATTCGATGGAATTGTTCCATTTGCGACGGTATTTGGGCACGGGAATCTCCATTTTGCCTGTAATATATTGAGCAGTAAGCGATTTACCGCTTTTTTCCATGGCTTTGATATCGCCTTGAAATACGAGCTCGCCTCCGAAACGACCGGCATAAGGTCCGATGTCGATAATCTGGTCGGCTGCACGGATTATTTCTTCGTCATGTTCAACAACGATAACAGTGTTTCCGATATCGCGCAGGCGTCTCAAAACTTTTATAAGTTGTTGAGTATCACGGGAATGAAGTCCAATACTTGGTTCGTCAAGAATATAGGTCGAGCCGACGAGGCTGCTGCCGAGAGATGTCGCCAAATTGATTCTTTGTGCTTCACCGCCGGATAGAGTGTTGGAAGCGCGGTTCAAAGTCAAGTAGCCGAGACCGACTTCTATTAAGAATTCGATGCGGTTTTTGATTTCGACGAGAAGTCTTTCGACAATGGAACTCTCTGATTCTGTGAGTTTTATGTTGTTAAAGAACTTTTGAAGCTCACCAATGGACATCGTCGCCAAGTCGGTGATGCTTTTCCCGTTTATTTTCACATAGTTAGCTTCAGGACGCAGTCTTTTCCCGTGACAATCGGGGCAGATTGTTTTGCCACGATAACGAGACAACATTACACGATACTGGATCTTATATGATTGATTTTCAACGTCTTTGAAAAAATCGTCGATGCCCATGAAATATTTATTGCCTTTCCAAAGTGTCTCTTTTTGCTCTTCGGAAAGTTCAAAATATGGTTTATGGACTGGAAAATCAAAATAATGTGCTTTGCTAACAAGTTCGTCGCGGAACCAGCTCATTTTGTCTCCTCTCCAGCAGGCAATGGCGTTATCGTAAATCGACAGTGACTTGTCGGGAACAACCAAATCCTCGTCGATTCCGATGACTGTGCCGAAGCCTTCGCATGTTTTGCAGGCGCCGTAAGGGTTGTTAAAAGAGAAAAGATGTGTTGTCGGTGGCTCAAAGGTTATGCCATCGGCTTCAAAACGCGATGAAAAAGAGAATTCCTGGTCGTCTACCAAGATAATGCAAGTGTCTTTGCCTTCATACAAAGCTGTCTGGACCGAATCTGAAAGCTGACCGATAAGCTCTGAAGAGTCTTTGCTGACTTTCAAGCGGTCAACCATGATGCGGACGTCTTTCGGTTTGTCTTTGCCTTTTTCTTTGAGATAGTCCTCAATTCTTATAGCTTTACCTTTGACAATCAATCTGTTAAAACCTTGCTGGAGCAGTATGTTTAAATGCTCTTGTAGAGTTCTTTCTTCCGGAATAACGATAGGAGCAAGGATATAAACGGCTTTGCCTTTTTGTTCGAGAATGAAATCAACGACATCGCTCACCTGATTGCGTTTCACTTCTTTGCCTGATACTGGCGAATAAGTCTTGCCAATTCTGGCATACAGAAGCTTGAGATATTCATAGATTTCGGTGGTAGTTCCGACGGTTGAACGCGGGTTGCTCGTCATGGTGCGCTGCTGGATGGCGATGGCAGGCGAGAGGCCGGTGATCAAATCCACGTCAGGTTTGCTGAGACGTCCCATAAACTGGCGGGCATACGCGCTTAAACTCTCAACATACCGTCTTTGACCTTCAGCATATATCGTGTCGAATGCCAAGGACGACTTTCCGGAGCCGGACAAACCCGTTATCACAATGAGTTTATTCTTCGGGATACTTAAGTCAATGTTTTTCAAGTTGTTAACTCTCGCACCGTGGATTTCTATGTTCTCTAATTTGTTCATCTGCAACTAAGATACCTCAAAAAAATTGCACGAAATTACAAAAAATTTTGGCATTGTATTAAAAAATGTTGTATATTTGCAAAAAATTTAGACATAATACATTGTTCAACCAATAAAATTATAGGAGAGACGCTATAGAGAATTTTTACCCTTTTTGATTGTATAACCTTAAAAAAGGGGGACTTATGTCTGAAATATTAAACGATAAGGAACTGGTGCTACGTTATCAGAATGGTGATGTGGCGAGTTTCGAAATATTGGTTGATCGTTACCAGAATAAAGTTTTTTCATACATTGCGATGCTTGTCAAGGATAAGCAGCTCGCTGATGATATTTTTCAGGACACTTTTTTGAAGATTATCAGAACAATCAAGGCGGGAGCTTACAAAGAGGAAGGCAAGTTCATACAGTTCGCGATGCGTATCGCGCACAATCTTATTATAGATTATTTCCGCAAGGCGAAACGTCTGCCGATGGTCGATCCTGCGAAGGAAGACTATGACATGCTTGACAATGCGAGGTTTACTGACCCTTCGATAGAAGAGCAGATCATAACTGAGCAGATCCACGACGACATCCGTAAGATGATTGAATATCTTCCGGAAGAGCAGCGTGAGGTTCTCAATATGAGAATGTATGCCGACATGTCGTTCAAAGAGATTGCCGACGCTACAAATGTGAGCATCAATACTGCTCTCGGACGTATGCGTTATGCGTTGATAAATCTTCGTAAGATGGCGAAAACAAAGAACTTACAGCTGACGATCAGATAATTGTTAAAATTTTTTAACATTTTTTTTTCACAGTTGTAAAATAAAAGGAAGTTAATAGGCGTTAAGATTTCAAAATATAAACGAAATCTAGTGCCTATGGGTTTAAATTCTACACTGTTATTTGAAGATGAAGTAAAAGAGGCGTTGAGTGATATGTGCGCCGACATGAAACCGAGCCGCAGCGCTTTAAACAACATCCTTCAATTTGCCGCCACTTACGATTGTGTAAGTACAAAATTCGGTGCGGTTGACCTGATGCTTAACTGATGAGCAGGGGTTTTATCAAAGAAGGCGACCAGGAAGAGATTCCAATGGTGCCGCCAAGGGCTCATCTGCCGAAAGGCATGCCCAATTACGTGACGCGTGAAGGTCTGGAAGCGTTGAACAAAGAACGTGAAGACCTTGAGAATGAACGTGTTGCGGCAAGTGGAAACTACATAATGAGCAATTTCATCGATGCAAAGATGAAGTTGCTCATTGATCGTATTAATACCGCCGTAGAGGTGGATATGACCAAAGCCAACAAAGAAACCGTGAGTTTCGGTGCTTATGTGAAATATAATGGACGCACCGTGAGAATCGTTGGTGTCGACGAGGCTGATTTCTCGAAAGGTCTGCTGTCGTTTATCTCTCCTGTAGCTAAGGCTTTAGTAGGAAGAAAGGTTGGTGAAAAGTTCGAGATAAAGATTCCTAAAGGTACGGAAAGTATTGAGATTCAAGGGATTTGGTATGAACGGCAAGAGCTGACATCGCAAGAAACGTTACATCCAGATGGGATTTCTCGCTGCGCTCGGAATGACAAGGGTGATGGCGTGAAAACGTTTAATTCAAATGAGATTCCTCGACTCCCTACGGTCGCTCGGAATGACAGCAGTGTTAATGTCATTTCGACCGAAGCGGAGCGAAGTGGAGAAATCTCAAACAAAATTGATGTTTTCACACCGGAGGAAAACATCATGGAGTTCCTGCCGGTTGTCAATGAACGCGGCATTATTGTCGGGCGAGCTTTGCAGATGGAACTTCATAAAGGCAATAAAATACTGCATCCTGCAGTGCATCTGCACGTTATAAATAATAAAGGTGAGACTGTCAGGAGATATTGGTGGCATGTGGCATTTGGCGATGCTCCGGAAAAGACCCTTAAACGCAAGATTACGGAAACATTAGGAATATATGGCGTTAAGCTGAAATTGAAGAGACAATATATCCGAGAAACCAAGACTGAAAAAGAGCTGGTTTACGTCTATATTTTAAATTCTGAAGAAAATTTGCTGAAAACTCCCGAAGGGAAAGAATATTTTGATATTTTTGCAAAAGATTAGGATTTGTAAAAATATTGAAAATGGTTTTTTCTCCGAAACTTTTTAAATGCCTGAAAAACTATGACAAAACGCAGTTTTCGGCAGATGCAATGGCTGGACTTATTGTTGGAATCGTGGCATTGCCTTTGGCAATCGCTTTCGGTATTGCCTCTGGTGTTGGCCCGACGGAAGGTCTTGTGACAGCAATCATTGCAGGATTTCTCATCTCGTTTTTGGGCGGCAGCAAGGTGCAGATTGGCGGCCCGACAGGCGCTTTTATCGTAATCATTTACGGCATCATCCAGCAGCATGGCTTGGGTGGACTTATGATTGCCACCATCATGGCTGGTATCATCTTGATTTTAATTGGCGTTTTCAAGCTCGGAAACGTGATTAAATTCGTGCCATATCCAGTGGTTGTCGGCTTTACCGGCGGTATCGCGCTGACCATTTTCTCTACACAGATGAACGATATGTTCGGCCTCGGAATTAAAAATGTGCCGGCTAATTTTATAGAAAAATGGATTTGCTATTTCCAGAATATCACAAATATTAATTGGTGGGCTTTCGGTGTCGGCATCGTGAGTTTGCTGATTATCATTTACAGTCCGAAGATCTCGAGAAAGATACCAGGCTCTTTGGTGGCGATTGTGCTTGTGACGTTGATAGTCTGGGTGTTAGAGCGTTTCTGCGGAGTGACTGGCATCACCAAGATCGGTGATTTGTATGAGTTGCCGACATCTATTCCGGCACCGAAGATTCCGAGTTTGGGTTTAGGTGACGGCAAGACCTTGATTCAGCTTATGACAGAGCTTGCGCCGTCGGCATTCACAATAGCAATGCTTGGCGCTATCGAATCGCTGCTTTCTGCAATGGTTGCTGATGGTGTGATAGGTGACAAACATGATTCAAACACTGAGCTTATTGCGCAAGGTATAGCAAACATCGCGAGTCCGTTGTTTGGCGGCATTCCTGCAACGGGTGCCATTGCACGTACTATGACGAACATCAACAATGGAGGCAAAACACCTGTCGCCGGCTTGATTCATGCAGTGGTGCTGCTTCTGGTGCTGCTTCTGTTGGGCAGATTGGTCGGCTTGATTCCAATGCCATGCCTCGCAGCGGTGCTTATCATGGTGTCGTATAACATGAGTGGCTGGCGTACCTTCAAGATGCTGGCAAAGAACCCGAAATCAGATTTCGCAGTTCTTATCATGACGTTCCTTCTGACAGTGATTTTCGACTTGACAATCGCAATAGAATTGGGACTTGTCGCATCAATCGCTTTGTTCCTGAAACGTACCAATGAGGCTACAGTCATCCGTTCGTTCCACGATGAGATTGACCCAGGCGAGAACACCGATATTGCCATGAGCAGTGAAGAGAAACTGCAGATTCCGGAAGGTGTTGAGGTTTATGAGATTGACGGTCCATATTTCTTTGGTATTGCCAATAAATTCGATGAGATTGACAAATCTGTGATCGGCAAGGAATACAAGGTGCGAATCATCAGAATGAGGAAAGTTTCATTTATCGACAGTACAGGTATTCATAATCTGGAGTTGCTTTGTGACACATGCAAGCAGCGTGGCATGATCGTGGTGCTTTCGGGTGTTAACGTTCATGTGCATGCTACGTTGGAGAAGGCAGGATTCATAAAGAAACTGGGTGAGGAGAACGTTTGCTCGCATATCAACTTCGCTTTGAAGCGTGCTGAGGAGATTGTTTCTTGCTAAAAAAACACAACTTTTTTCTTGCAAATTTCAAAATTAAGCCATATATTTGCGCTTTAATAATTGGGGCAAATAGTTTTTATTATGGCTTATATCTCTTTTGAAAAACGGCAATTGGTGAACCTCGAGTTCGCGATGAACAGAGAGATTCTGCGCTCAAACCGTCTCGGCGCTTTTTATAACACTACGATAATCTGTTGTAACACAAGGAAATACCATGGTTTGTTGGTCGTCCCACAGCCACAGCTTGACAATAACAACCACGTATTGTTGTCTTCGATAGATGAGACGATAATTGCTAACAAGGAGGAATTTCATCTCGGAGTTCATGAGTATCAGGATGGTACTATTGCACCACGCGGACACAAATATCTGAGAGAGTTCACGGCAGTGCCAATTCCAAAGCTAAGATATCGTATCGGAAGTTCGATTTTCACAAAAGAGCTTATTTTCGGAGAGAAAGAGTCGCGTGTGCTTATCCGTTATACTCTCGAAGAGGCGGCACAGCCAATAGTTTTGCGCCTCACGCCATTCCTCGCGTTCCGTAACGTCCACATGTTGACGCACGAGAACTACGCGGCAAACCGTAAATATATCCCATTGAAAAATGGAGCTGCTTGGCAGATGTACGAGAATTATGATCATCTGTGCTTCCAGCTTTCGAAAACGACGGAATACACTCATTGCCCGGATTGGTATCGTAATGTATTCTATATCAGAGAGTTTGAGCGTGGCTATGATGCCGTTGAGGATCTTTACGTGCCAGGATTCTTTGAGGTGACACTGAAACCGGGCGAGAATGTTGTGGTTTCGGCGGGACTTGACGAGAGAAACCCAGCCATTTTGAAGAAGCATTTTGAAGACCAGATAGATCACCGCATCCCTTGCGATAATTTTGAACATTGCTTGCAGAACTCGGCTTTGCAGTTTATCATAAGAGGCGAGGAGGGTACTCGTATGTATGCGGGATTCCCTTGGTTTGGCTCATGCAGCCGCGACACCTTCCTGTCGCTGCCTGGCATCTGTCTCGCCAACGATGACGAGAAGACGTTCAAAGAGATGCTGAAGTATTTCATCAGAAGGATGCAGGGACCGTTTTTCCCGCACAGATATTATCAAAAGAGTTTGTATTACACAGCTGTTGACTCACCGTTATGGTTCATCGTGAATCTTCAGAAATATGAGTCGATGCTGGGCAAAGACAGGAAAGCTATCTGGCGTGAATACGGTGATGTCATAACAAATATTTTAGACAGTTTCATCAAAGGAACCGATTTCAATGTGAAGGCGCAGGATAACGGACTTCTTTATGCCGGAAATGAAAATCTTGCTCTCACTTGGATGAACGTGTTCTGCGATGGCAAGCCATGGACGCCGAGAACCGGATATGCTATTGAGATCAATGCATTGTGGTACAACGCATTGCGATATGGCGTGGAATTGCTTAAAGCGGCAGATAAGAATAATCTGCACTTTAAAGAATGGGAAAAATATACCGATAAAATTGAGAAATCGTTCGTGGATACGTTTTATGATGACAAAAACGACATGTTTTATGATTATGTCAACGAGAACGAGAAAAACGAGATGGTTCGTCCAAACATGCTGATTGCCGCCTCGTTGCGTTATTCTCCGCTGAACGACCATCTGAAAAAACGTATTCTTGATATAACACGTTCTGAGTTATTGACAATCAGAGGATTGCGTTCGCTGTCACCGAGAGATGTCAACTATAAAGGCGTGACAATCGGTAATCACCGTGAACGCGAGCAGGCATATCATAATGGAAGCGTATTCCCTTGGTTGATAATGCCTTACACTGATTTATGTGTTCGTCTTTACAGAAGAACAGCGTTGCCTTATCTTGAAGATTTATATCTGGGATTCGAGCAGTCGATCTTTGAGAATGGTATCGGCAGCATTTCTGAGATTTATGATGGCAATCCGCCTCATGAAGCGCGTGGCTGTATCTCGCAGTCGACGAGTGTGGCGGCGTTGTTGTATATGAAATATGTGATAAACTGGCTGAAATACACCACTGACGCCAATTTGTCGCGTTTTGATATTGATAACTCTAATATTATTTAGTTATGAGAGTCTTGATGTTTGGTTGGGAGTTTCCGCCTCATATCACAGGCGGTCTCGGCACGGCTTGTTTTGGCATGACTAAAGGTCTCGCCAAGAACGGCGTGGATGTGCTTTTCGTGGTGCCTAAGGCTTTCGGCGACGAGGACCAGACCAACGTGCGTCTGCTCAACGCCAGCGACGTGACTGTCGATATCGACCATGAGACGGAGCGAAGCTATTGGGATAGAGTTCAATATATGGAGATTGGCTCGAATATCATTCCTTACGTGGGACCTGAGCAATATGCTACGCTGTATGAAGAGCAGCGTCATGCCACGCAGGGCTTCCGTAGCTCGGTGTTCGCGCCAAGATACGAGTTTTCGGGCAAATATGGCGCTAACCTCATGGAAGAGGTGGCACGTTACGCTTTGATAGGCTCGTCGATTGCAACAAAATATGACTTCGACGTTATTCATGCGCACGACTGGCTTACGTATTCGGCTGGAATCGCTGCAAAAGAGACGACAGGCAAGCCTCTCGTGGTGCACATGCACGCCACAGAGTTCGACCGTTCGGGCGAGAATATCAACACTGACGTGTACGCCATCGAACGTCGCGGAATGGAAGCGGCTGACCTCGTGATCACGGTGAGCGACTGGACACGTAACATCGTCATCGAGAAGTACGGAATCAACCCTGACAAGGTGATTACAGTGCATAATGCTGTGGAGCCGAGCGACAAGTCTCTCGACGAATATGAGCGCAGTGGCCTGAAAAACAAGGTGGTGACGTTCCTCGGACGTATCACTTACCAGAAAGGTCCTGAGTATTTCGTGGAGGCGGCATATAAGATTTTGCAGGTTGACCCGAGCATCCATTTCGTGATGGCTGGCACCGGCGACCTCTTGCAGAAGATGGTGAAACGTGTGGCACAGCTCAAGATCGGGGCTAATTTCCATTTCACGGGCTTCCTGAAAGGCAACGACGTCGACCAGATGTTCGCCATGACTGATGTCTTCGTAATGCCTTCAATATCAGAACCCTTCGGCATCGTGCCGCTTGAGGCTATGCGACTGAAGGTGCCGGTAGTCATCTCGAAGCAGTCGGGAGTGTCGGAAGTGGTCGAACATGCTCTGAAAGTCGATTTCTGGGACATCAACGGACTCGCCGACGCCATATACGGCATCTGCAAATACAAGGCTGTGAGCGACATTTTCCGTAAGGAAGGAAAAGAGGAAGTCGACAACCTCAAGTGGGAGTATGCGGCAAAAAAAATAAAGGCTGTATATGAACGTGCCATCGGCCTGTAAAAACACATCGAATGCGTAAAATTTATTTATAAAATAACAACAATAATGAAAAAATTAGTCATATCAATCATCTTTATTATTACAATGATTCCGGCGTTTGCGCAGATCGAGGATGAGATACAGCAAACCAAGAAGGTGAAAATCGAGAACGGCAGGGCGTATCTCCTTGAAAAATTCCTCGAACGCGACTATGAAAAGGTTAAAGAAATAACAGGCTATTTGCTTGATTTGGAGGATGACAATTATTGCGCTTTGTCGATGAGTGAATTATGGCTTTTGCCGTATTGGACACAGGATTTTGATTTGTTGACTACAATGCTCAGATTTGATTCGACTGACTATGAAGTTTACAAGACAAAAATCTTACCTGCGTATGACCAGTTATATGCACAATTGTATAGACATAGCATTGAGGACGAACATCTGTTGCATTCAAATCTACAGGAAGCCGAGCTTTCAGCTGAAGACAGAGAATTCCTTACAATTTATTTGGATTGGGTGTTAGATAATAAATGCTATAACGATCCCAGATATAATTATGGCTATTATTATCATGGTGATATATCGCAGAAGGAATATAATGAACGGCTTGATCAATTCTTGGCTAAATATCCAGACAGCCGTTATAAGTGGGTTGCAAATAACATCATACACAAATCTTATTATGACAAATCGAATTGGGGTTTTGGAGTGAGTTTTGAACTGTGTTCAGGCTTTTCGACAGGTCAAATGCATAAACCAGTAGGTGGTTTTGGATTGAGTTTTAATGTTTCATATAAAAAGTTAGAACTGGATTTAGGAGGAGATATTATTGCTGCAAATACACGTTATAATATTACGTATTCGGGTGACAGTATTTATTCAAAAGGTTCTGAAATAGATTTTGCTTTAGTGTATGCAAATTTAAGTTATAATATTGTTGATAATAAATCAATCAGATTATCACCGGTTGTCGGTGTTGGATATAATTGGGAAAGTTATTCTGTGTCAAAAAAGAAAAGAGAAAATAATAGATATGTATTGTATCAAGTAGGACTGAACTTTGATATTAAATTAAATGACACTCTTTTTGATGACCAATACATAAGAATAAGATATAATTGTGGGATTACAAATATGGGACAGAGTGAGATTTCTACATTACATGTTATATCAGTGGGTTGGACTGGATTTAGTAATAGAAAATTCGTTAAATAGAATAATAAACACTTATAGATATGAGAAATCTTTGTTTTTACTTCCAGGTGCATCAGCCGTACAGGCTCCGCACGTATCGTTTCTTCGATATCGGGAAACGTCATTTCTATTATGACGACTACAAAAACCGCATCACGATGCAACGTGTGGCAGAGAGATGCTATATTCCGATGAACAACTTGATGCTCAAGAAGATAGCGGAACTTGGAAACAAGATGAAGTTCGCGATTTCGTTCTCGGGAGTCGGCATCGAACAGATGGAGGTGTACGCGCCTTATGCCTTGGAAAGCTTCAAAAAGCTTGTGGCGACAGGCAATGTGGAGGTGCTGGCAGAGACATATTCGCATTCGGTGGCGTCGCTGATGAATAAAGACGCTTTCAAGATGGAAGTCGCTGAGCATAAACGACTTATGAAAGAGATTTTCAATGTCCGTCCGAAGACTTTCCATAACACCGAGCTCATATATTCAAACGAAATAGGTGCTGACGTTGCAGAAATGGGCTTTGACCTCATGCTGACAGAAGGTGCAAAGCACGTGTTGGGCTGGAAGAGTCCTAACTATCTGTATGTCAATGCAATAAATCCAAAACTTAAAGTGATGCTTCGTAATTGGAAGATGAGCGACGAGATTGCTTTTAAGTTTTCGCATGAGAATTTCAAGGTAGAGGATTTTGTCAATTGGCTCAACTCGATACCGGAAGAGGAGGAGGTTGTCAGTGTTTTCATTGATTACGAGACTTTCGGAGAGGCTTTGGACGCTTCGACAGGCATATTCGAGTTTATGAATTATCTGCCTGACGCGGTCTTGAAAAACACTGATTTTAAGTTGGTTACGCCGCATCAAGTTATTGACAAGCTGCAGCCGACAGGGGTGTTCGACGCACCGATTCCGCTATCATGCAGCGATGAGGAACGTGACCTGTCAACATGGATGGGCAACGACATGCAGGACGACGCGCTGGCGACATTGTACGGATGCTTCAAGAAGGTGAAAGCATCTAAGGATGAGGAACTTAAGCGCGATTGGCGCACGCTTCAGGCGGCAGAGAACTTTGCTGCGATGTGCACCAAACATCCGGGCGGGACACCATACGACTATTACATCAATTACATGAATATTTTAACAGATTTTATTAACAGAATGAAATAAATGAAAACTGATTATTTGTTTGAAACGAGTTGGGAAGTATGCAATATGGTGGGCGGTATTTACACCGTCATATCAACTAAAGCGGACGAAATAAAGCAACTTCTTGAAGATCATTATATTACAATAGGTCCTGACGTGGTGAAGGAAGCCCACGAGACCATGTATTTCGTTGAAGACACATCATTGTTTCCTGAATGGCGCGAGAAAGTGTCGGAGCAGCTCGGGGTGAAGGTGCGTATCGGAAGATGGAAGATCTCAGCCAAACCGATAGCTATCCTCATCGACTATACCTCTATGTATTCCATTAAGAATGAGATACTTGCCCATCTCTGGGAGAAGTATCAGCTTGACTCTATCCAAGGTCAGTGGGACTATATCGAGCCGGTGGTGTTCGGCTATGCGGCCGGAAAGGTCATCGAGAGCTTCGTGGAATGGAATGCGGGTCCGGACGATAATGTCGTGGCACAGTTTCATGAGTGGATGACAGGCGCTGGAGTGCTTTACATAAGAGAGCATTGCCCATATATCTCAACGGTTTTCACAACTCACGCAACATATCTCGGTCGCGCAATCAGTGGCAACGGACTGCCGCTTTACAGTCAGCTCGAATCGTACAACTGGCAGACCATGGCGAGCCGTTTCAACATCGTCTCACAGCAGTCGATGGAGATGAAATCAGCCCAAAATGCTGACGTTTTCACCACAGTGAGCGACATCACCGCACAGGAATGCAAGCAGTTTTTGCAGAGAAAACCTGATTTTATCACGATAAACGGTATTAATTCGGACTTCGTGACGAAAGTTGAAAACAGCAGCAAATGCAGGGAAAAGAGCAGAGCGAAGATTTTTGAAATCATCGATGCCCTTTGCGGAAAAGAAGTCCCGCGTGACTCGATGCTGCTGATTAACAGCGGTCGCTACGAGTTCCATAACAAAGGTACAGACTTGTATATCAAGATGTTAGCTAAGCTGAATCACGACGAGAGCCTGAAACGTGACATCGTGGCTGTGATTGCTGTCCCGGGTAACATCGCAGGTCCGTCGAAGGATTTGATGCATCGTCTTAATAAAGAGGTGGAGATTAAAGGTCATACCGAATATCCATGCACGCATTATATCCATGATTATCAATGGGATATGGTACTCAATTCTTTACGTGATAACGGCCTTCAAAACAACGAAGGTGACCGTGTGAAGGTGATGTTCATCCCGGCTTATCTGAACGGCAGCGACGGCGTTTTCAATATAAAATACAACGAATTCCTTTACGGATTCGACCTTTCGGTGTTCCCGTCGTATTACGAGCCATGGGGCTACACTCCACTTGAGAGTGTTGCACACGGCATCCCTACAATAGCTATGGATGTTTCGGGATTTGGTAAGTATATACAAGGTAAAAATATTGATAATGAAGCGGTTTCAGTCATCCATCGTGAGGAAGGAAACGAAGATTCTGTTATCAATGAGATGGAGAAGGTGGTGCTGAAGATGGCATCGCATTCTGACGAAGAGACAGCGGAAATCTCGAAAAAAGCCATCGAGATAGCCTCGTCATTGACATGGAAAGACTTGATTGTCAATTATTATAATGCTTACGACCTTGCTGTGACGAAATCTGAAGGTAAAGAATATCTGAAGCAGAGCAAGAATTACTCGGAAGTGTTAAGGAATTTTGACTATAAGAAACAGGATTCTCCGACCTGGAAGAAGATTTTGATTGATCCTGTGTATTCTGAGCAGATGAAGAAACTGCAGGAGCTCTCCAACAACCTGTGGTGGTGCTGGAACATGGACGCCATCGAGCTATTCGAAAGCATTGACCCTATTGCGTTTGAGCGCCTCGAGCAGAACCCGATAGCGCTGATGAAGAGCCTCACCAAATCGCAGATTGATGATCTTGAACAGGACGAGAGATTTATCACAAGACTGAATAAAGTCTATGATAAATTTAAGAAATACATGTCGGTGAAGCCTGCTAACGACAACAAGATAGCTTATTTCTCAATGGAATACGGTCTGCAGAAGTCGTTGAAGATCTACTCCGGCGGCCTCGGCATCCTGGCAGGCGACTACCTCAAGCAGGCATCCGACTCGAATGCTAACTTGTTGGCTATCGGACTGTTATATCGTTATGGCTACTTTAATCAGGATCTCTCGGTGTCGGGTGAGCAGCTCTCACAGTACCTGCCGCAGACGTTCTCTGAACTCCCGATTGAGCCTGTGCGTGACGATGACGGCAACTGGGTGACCATCAGCATCGCATTCCCGGGCAGAAGCGTTTACGCGAAAGCTTGGAAAGTGAGCGTGGGTAGGATAAGCCTCTATTTACTTGATACTGATATCGAGCAGAACTCACCTGAAGACAGAGCCATCACCGGACAGCTCTACGGCGGCGACAGCGAGATGCGTATCAAACAGGAGGTGTTCCTTGGCATCGGTGGTATCAGGATGCTTAACGCAATGAATATCAAGCCTACGATATACCACTGCAACGAAGGTCACGCTGCATTCTGCGGCCTCGAGAGATTGAGCAACTACGTGACAAGACATAACCTTGACTTCGACGTGGCTAAGGAGCTTGTCAGAACTTCGACGTTGTTCACTACACATACTCCGGTTCCAGCAGGTCACGACGCGTTTGAGGAGAACCTGATGAGGACATATCTGTCGCATTTCCCAGGCAGAGTCAACATCTCGTGGGAAGAGTTCATGAACATGGGACGCATTCGCCGCGACGACCCGAACGAGAAGTTCTCGATGAGCGTTTTAGCTGTGAACCTCAGCCAGGAAGTCAACGGAGTGAGTAAGATTCACGGCCGCGTGAGCCGCGAGATGTTCCAGCAGATGTGGCCTGGCTATTTCGCCGAGGAGAACCACATCGGCTACGTCACCAACGGCGTGCATCTCCCGACATGGGCCGACAAACACTGGCAATGCATGTATAAAGAAGTGCTTGGCGAGGATTATCTGGATAACCAGTCGGATCCTACAGTATGGAAGAAGATACAGGATGTTCCTGCCAAAGACTTCTGGGCGATTCGTAAAGAGCTGAAACACAACCTGATAGAGTTTATCAAGGTGAAGCTTGCCGACGATATGCGTCGTCGCTCGGAGAGCCCGAAACTCATCATTGAGACGATGGAGAAACTCAACGAAAACGCTGTTATCATAGGATTTGCAAGACGTTTTGCGACATATAAACGTGCGCATCTGCTGTTCAGCAACCTTGAGAAATTGGCTGAGATCGTCAACGACCCTAAACGTCCGGTGATCTTCCTGTTTGCAGGCAAGGCGCACCCGAACGACAAGGCCGGTCAGGATTTGATAAAGAATATCATCGAGGTCAGCAGAAGGAAGGAGTTTATCGGTAAGGTGGTGTTTATCAACAACTACGACATGGAGATCGGCAAGCTTCTGACTTCGAGTGTCGATGTCTGGATGAACACGCCTACACGTCCGCTGGAGGCTTCAGGAACATCGGGCGAGAAGGCCGCGATGAACGGAACACTTAATTTGTCGGTTCTCGACGGATGGTGGGCTGAAGGCTATCGTCCGAAGGCTGGCTGGGCTATCAAAGAGGAACGCACCTACGACGACCAGCGTTATCAGGATGAGCTCGATGCTGAGATTATCTACGACATCATCGAGAACGAGATCGTTCAGCTGTATTTCAACAGAGATAAGGACGGCGTGCCATGCGAATGGATCCAGTATATGAAGAACGACATGATGCAGATTGCGCCGTTCTACACCATGAAACGCATGCTCGACGACTATTTCAGCCAGTATTACAATAAGCTGATTGAGCGCACCAACTGGATGAAGGCTAACAGATATGCCAAGGCATTCGAGATCGTCGACTGGAAGCGCAACATTCAGGCCAACTGGGACAAGATCGAGGTTGAATCCATCAAGGTGCCGGATCCTGATGTGCGTCCGTTGACCTACGGCGATGTCATGATTGCTGAAATCACGCTGAAAACACCTGGACTGCAGAAAGGCGACGTGGGCATTGAGCTTGTTGTAGCGACGAAGACCAACGACGTGATTGACAAGCTCGTGCGTGTCGACCCGTTGCAGCTGGTCGATGCCGGCGATGGCTGGGCTCGTTATTACATCAGCTTGCCGATCAACAGGGCAGGGGTGTTCAACTACACATTCAGAATCTTCCCGACCAACGCGATGCTGCCACACAGACAGGATCTGCCGCTGGTGAAATGGATCTAAGATCCTTCGCCTCGTCATTTCGACCGGAGCGAAGCGGAGAAATGTTTTTTTACAATTTTGTGACTGTTTAAGAAAAAAATATATTTTTGCGACTTTAAATCCATATTTTTATGAGGAAAATCTTATTTCTGATTTTAGCGATAACAACCACGATGCCGGCTTTTGCACAACTTGAGGTTCGTCCGGGCTCGTTTAAGGAGGTGCCAGGTTTCGTGAACCTCGACATGGACAAGCAAACCGACGACAACGACAAGCCTTACGCCGTGCTGAAAATCCGCACGGAGAAGATCACCGACAAACAACGCCGCGAGCTGCTTTTCCAGGGTGATGCGCAGACGTTTTTCGAGGTGGAGTATCAAGTGGGCGAAGTGTGGCTCTACATAAGCTACTACGCCACGTACATCAAAATTTCACATCCCGACTTGAGCTCGACGGAGTTCTGGTTCCCTTACGACATGAAACCCAAACAAGGCTATGAGCTCACCCTGACCAACAAATGGGACAAATCTGACGAAGACGAGCAAATTGTTTATAACTATCTGATTGTCAGAGCCAACCAGCCCAACGCCCTCATTTATTTGGACGATGTTTATGTGGGCGAGAAAGAGTTTTCGAAGTCGTATCCGACAGGTGAGACTCACAAATGGCGCATTGAATGCGACTTCTATCACCCTGAGAGCGGAGTGGCGGAGATTCTCATTGGCGACCCGATAGTGGTGGAGAAGACACTGCGTCCGGCATACGGGTTTATCAATGTTACAACACAGCCCGAAAGCGGGGCGGTGGTGTTTGTCGACGGCAACAAAGTGGGAACGACACCTTATAAATCCGACAAACTAAAAAGCGGACAGCATCAGGTGAGAGTGGTGAAGGAGATGTACAACACCATGGAACAGACCGTTACCGTGACTGACGGCATGACTGCCGAGGCAAACATCAGAATGACCGCTAATTTTGTGAATGTGAACATTACAACCGATTCGCAATCAGATATTTACGTTGATAACGAGAAAAAAGGCAAAGGGAAATGGAGCGGACGCCTGTCGGAAGGAACGCATATCTTCGAGGCAAAAAAAGAATCGCACAAAACTTCCATGAAGAACGTGACATTAGTTCTCGGTAAGGATGAAAATATCGCAATTCCCGACCCGAAACCCATTTACGGCATCCTTGACGTGAACTCCACGCCGATGGGAGCTAAGATAATTATTGACGGCGTTGACAGAGGCGCCACCCCGAGGGTGCTCACCGACGTGCTTGTCGGAAAACATACGGTTAAGATTGAGAAAAGCGGCTATAACTCCGATACCCGTGAAGTGACCATTGTCGAGAACAAAAAGACCGATTTGAACGTGACGCTTACTATAGGAAGGGAGATAACCATCACTACCAACGGCAACGGAGACAAGATTTTTGTAGACGGAAAAGAGATGGGGACCGCTCCGCTGAAATCCGTTCTGTCGTACGGCAGGCACACCGTTTCGGCATATAACGGCAACAAATCGGCCTCGAAGGATGTGGTGGTGGAGAAACAAGGCGGCATCGACCATGTGTACCTGACACTGAAAAAAGAAACTTTGGCGAGCTACGCCTCAACAGGATATAAGTTCCTGACCTTGAATGCATCGGTGAGCCAATACAACAATCTGTCGTATGGTATTACACTGGGAAGCATGAAGAAATTCGGGTGGTTTACGAGTGTTACAACAAATTTCAATTTCAACAGCAAGGCCGACTTCGAATGCGACGCCGACCATTATGTTACCGTTGACGGCGACAGCTATTATCCCGAATACACGGGTACTGAGTCGTACAGCTCGCTATCGGTGATGGGCGGCGTGCTGATGCGCCTTGGCGGCCCGGTGGCGCTGCGCGTTGGGGCTGGCTACGGCATGAGGGCGAAACGCTACGAGACCAACAACAGCTACTGGGTGAAAAACACCGCCATAAGCCAGCAAGGATTTGACGCTTCATTGGGCTTGCAGTTCAATTTCCGCGGATTTGTGCTCTCGATTGACGGCGTTACAACAAACGGCAAGACATACGAAATAAAAATAGGATTAGGCTACGGACTTAAAAACAAATAATTATGAAAAGGACAAAATACATAGCATTTTCAGTCGCCATATTAGCCATATTGGTCTTATTTTCCTGTAAAAAAGACGAGCTGAAAATACACAAATTGGAGATTAGTTCTGAAACCGTTGTGAAAGGCACAACTTCGGCGACCATTACAGCAAACTACACATATCCTGTAAGACTTAAAAATGTTGACGCTTATGTGAGCACAGGCAGTGACATGACTGTTGCTGAAAAGTATGCAGCCTCTGTTACCGACAATGTTTTTATTGTTACATTCAATAATTTGCAAGCCAACACCACATATTATTATTTATATGAATATTCCAACGGTGTTGATATAATACAAACTGAAGCGAAAACTTTCACCACCAACGATTACTCCATGCCGACAGTTACAACAAATGATGTGACCAATATAACTACAACATCCGCCACTTGTGGAGGAAATGTGACTGATGACGGAGGACTTGAGGTTACAGCAAGAGGTGTTTGCTGGAGCACAAGTCCGAACCCCACAATAAGCGACAGCCACACAACAGACGGAACAGGAACGGGAGAATTCACAAGCAGTCTTACAGGATTGTCAGTTGATACAAAATATTATGTAAGGGCGTATGCGACAACAAGCAAAGGAACAGAGTATGGAACACAAAAAGAGTTTACGACATTAGATGGAATGCCGACAGTTACAACAAATGAGGTGACAAATATTACAGCTGCATCCGCCACTTGTGGAGGAAATGTGACCGACGATGGTGGCTTTACCGTGACCGCCCGAGGTGTTTGCTGGAGCACAAGTCCGAACCCGACAATAAGCGACAGCCATACAACAGATGGAACCGGAACAGGAACATTTACAAGCAATATCACAGGATTAATGACAGATATAAAATATTATGTTAGAGCGTATGCCACAACAAACAAAGGAACCGGGTATGGAACACAAAAAGAGTTTACGACATTAGATGGAATGCCAACAGTTACAACCAACGACGTTTCCAATATAACAGCGACATCCGCCAATTGTGGCGGCAACGTTACAGATGACGGTGGCTTGACCGTGACTGCAAGAGGCGTTTGCTGGAGCACGAGTCCGAACCCTACAATAAACGACAGTCATACAACAGATGGTGCTGGCATAGGAGCATTCACGAGTTCTCTGAGTAATCTGAGTGATTATACCACTTATTATGTGAGGGCATACGCCACTAACAGTAAAGGCACAAGATACGGGAATCAGGTGATGTTTACGGCGACCGATAATATTTGTTTCACTGTTAACGGCATTACCTTTGAGATGGTTGCTGTAGCAGGCGGCACCTTTACCATGGGTGGAACCTCTGAGCAGGGTAGCGACGTTTTAGACAATGAACTGCCGACACACAGCGTAACATTGAGCAATTTCCATATAGGTAAATATGAGGTTACACAGGCGTTGTGGCAAGCTGTCATGGGGAGCAACCCAAGTTATTTCAGCGGGAATGACCAACCAGTAGAACTGGTCAGTTGGATCGACTGCCAGGAGTTTATAACTCAGCTGAACCAGCTTTGCTCGAGCCAACTCAACGGGAAGCAGTTTACACTGCCCACCGAGGCTCAGTGGGAGTATGCGGCGCGAGGCGGAAACCAAAGCATGCACTATAAGTATAGCGGAAGCAATAGTATAGATGATGTGGCGTGGTACTTAAGTAACAGCGGAAGCAAAACCCATCAAGTTGGTACAAAATCGCCAAACGAACTTGGAATTTATGACATGAGCGGCAACGTTTGGGAGTGGTGCCAGGACTGGTACGGCAGCTACAGCAGCGGCAGCCAGACCAATCCGACAGGACCTTCAAGCGGCTCCGGCCGCGTGAGCCGTGGTGGTAGCTGGAGCAGCATCGCTAGTTACTGCCGCGTTTCGGGCCGCTACGCCTACAACCCAGACGCCCGCAACGGCAGTCTGGGCTTCCGCTTGGCCTTAGTTCAATAACACGTCATCAAATTGGTTTTGAGCAAGGGGCGAGACACCATAGCGCCAAAAGAGGCGGAGGGACGGAGCCTCAAAAGGCGCGAAGGATGGCGAAGCCCGGTAGGATATTACCCTTGCTCCGTGTTCCCGCTGGCGCTGTTTAGAACCGAAGCAAGCATTGAGACACCTTGCTCAGTGAAAGCGTAAGGGTTAGATGTGGAATGCTTTAACTTATTGAACCGGTCGCAATTTGCGACCAGTTTAAGTATTTCATTATCAGAGAGTTGGAACATATAGCGTTCGGGAAAACGTTCGATGTTTCGTTTTACTTGTTCGTTCAATCTTTTTGTTTTAACACCATATATTTCAGCTAAATCTCTGTCAATCATGACATTAACTCCCCTTATGCAGAAGATTCTGTCTTCAATGTCTTTGAGAGAATCCTTCGCATTATACAATATTATGCCGCTATTGTCCGTGTTTTTTAAAGGCTCCATAAATTCATGAGTTTAATATTACGTTGCAAAAATACAAAATATTCTATATAAATCAAATGTTTTTTGTCTTGAACGTATTTGCATGATAATCAACGCCGAATTTTAAAATTTTTTAAAAAATAGGCTGCGCGTCTGAAAATTAATTGTACTTTTACATAGTTTTAAAAATTCAAAATTATGCCAAAAATATCAAGATTCTATGGGATCGTTGTTACAGCCGCTGAGTAAATTGAAGATTACAGGTTCCCTTTTTGAAATCGGGACATATCCAGATAATGAGGAAACAACTATATTGATGGATGCTGAGGACTATCAACCATACGGCGGTTAGAGCTTCGGATGGCGATTGATATTTAATGGCTTATTAGTTTAATAGTTTAAAGAGAAAATCTCCTTTTGGAACGCTCAATTTTACAAAAGTCGACACTTTCTTTCCGAGATCTTTTATTGAACCTCCAATGAGATAAACATCATCGTCGATAATTAAGAATCTGTCATGCGACTTACTGAAATGCTCAATAGTTATTGGCTGATATTGAGAGTTGTGTTTTGATAAATCCAGTTTCAGATCCGAAATAAAAGTATATGCATCGAAAATCTGGCCGTCACAGAAAACACCTTCGTGTGGTAGCAGTTGACCTTTGATTTCGGTTTCCATCTCTTTTGTTTTCTCTTCAAGCTTGTATACTTTTACCTCCAATCTGTCAAGTCGATTGTTGACAGCATGGCTTTTTAACAAATAATTTTTTAATTTTTCATTTGCCCAATGACGATAATCAATACCTCTTTGTGATTTTACACGATAACCAACGGATAGAACCATATCTAAACTATAATAATCTATATCCCTATTTACGATTCTGTTACCTTCTTTTTGAAGTGTCGCAAATTTTGCGACAGTTGGGTTCCATTATAAAGTTGCACTTCAAGCTGAATAGTTCCGTCTTCGCTTCTGTAAATAATTACTGATTTTTCGAGATTATTATCCATTTTGTTAAGAATAAAAGGTTACTAAATCTTGTTTATTTTCCTTCTGCAAAGATATAATAAATATCTTGATCTATCAAGAAAATGTTTTTAAAAAAACAAAGAAGATTAAGCTGTTTTTTTTGTAGACGTGTGTCGTAGCTTTGTCCCCGCAGAGAGGCTGAGGACCAGCAACCATACGATAATAAATAATAATTATTGGTTAAACACCTCCATCGCTATCGCGGCGCACGCCTCCGCATCGGCTAATGCATTGTGATGCTTGTTCTTTTTGTCAAACTCGTAGCCGCAGGCTGCAGCTGCTGTTTGCAGCTTGTGGTTCTCCAGGTCAGGAAACACTATCTCTGAGGCGCGTTTCGTGTCGTAAATCTTGAAACGCTTGCGTCCCATCTTGTAATATTCGAACAATGAGTTCAGACAACGTTTCTCGAATTCGTAGCCGTGCGCCACGAAAGGTAAGCCCTTGAGTTTCTTCTCAACCTGATTCCACACATGAGGGAAGATGGGCGCGTCGTCGGTGTCTTTTTTCTTGATGCCGTGAATCTTGCTCGTGTAGAAGTCATAGTAGTTGGGCACGGGCTTCACGAGGCTGTAAAACTCCTCCACAATCTCGCGGCCGCGCACAATGACGATTCCCACGCTGCACACGCTGGTGGTGGCAGCGTTCGCCGCCTCGAAGTCGATGGCGACGAAGTCGGGGAGGTCAGGTAAGACGTCGTCAGCCTTTGATTTCGCAGTAGTAGATGTCGATTCCATCGTCTTCAAACATTGCTTCGCTCAGACAATACTGACCCGGACGGTCGTCCTCCTGATAAAGATAAACCGATGCCTTGTGGAATGTGATAGGCTTCTGGTCGGCCGACAGTTTCTGCACCGTCTCGTATGAGATGCCTTCAATCTTGCAGAGCTTCATCATGGCTGCAAGGTCGAGGTCGACGTTCAAAAACATGTCTTTCTTTCCTTCTTTCCAGGCAATGCTGATGATTCCGGTGGTGTAAAGCTCGAAATCTTTAATCTCTACTTTCTTCATTTGGTGTTTATTTTTTTGTCGCCTACGGCTCAAAATATTACAAAAATCTATTTAAAAATCTTTCAAAATGTCATTCCGAGCACAGCGAGGGACCTCATTATATTTTCAATTTCTTCCAATTTGCAAATCTGATGTAAAGTATTGAAACTAAGGCGATTAAACCGCCGTAGATATATTCGCAAGTCCAGACCCATTCCACTTTGGTGGTGATGTTTGTCAAGACCCAGATGTAGACGATGTAAAGTATAAGTATGCCTAACTCCAGCCAGAGTGCAGCGTTGGTGTTACCCGTTCCCGACACCGACTCGAACGTGACTGCGCCGATGGCTTGACAGATGATGGCGCCGCAGATCACGTAAATCGATGGGATTGCTGCGTTGGCGAGCATCATGTCGTCGGTGTAGATGCTCATCACGGTGGTAGGGAAGAAGATGCACACTAAAATAAGCGGTATGCAACATAAGATGCAGTTCAGCACTATCCTGAACACCATCGACAGCACCTCGTCGGCATGTCCGGCTCCGATGATGCGGCTCGTCAGAGTGTTGGAGGTGGCGAGGAAACCGAAGACCGGGATGAACAGAATCATATACACGCTGCGTGCTATCGAAGAGATTCCGATGGCTAGCTCGCCCATCTTCTCAACCATGATGAAGAAGATAAACCATGCGCTGAAAGAGAAAAGCTTCTGGAACATGGTCGGGGTGGCGATGCGTACTATGTTGAGCGTCAATTCTTTATTAAAGCCATGATGCTTGAAAAGCTCGTATTCTCTCTTACCCAATTTAATATAGGTGTAAAAGAAGAAGAATGTCGTTGCTGTGACCTCGGCTATCAACGATGCCAATGCAGCTCCGGCGATGCCCATCTCAGGCAGACCCCAGTGACCGAAAATCAGGCAGTAGTCAAGGATGATGTTGACAGTGGCCATGATTACAGTCGAATAAGTGATGACCTTGGTGTTGGAAAGCCCCGTGTACAAAGCTCGGAACAGGTAGTTGAAGCACACGAAGACGATGCCGTACTGACGCACGTTGATGTATTCCATCGCACCAGAGTAGATGTTGTCCGACTCTATGATGAAGTCAAGCAGCGAGCCCGAGAATATCCTCATTATCGTGAACAAAAGCAGTCCGAAAATGAGTATCGACACAGCTCCATGCTGGAAGATGCTGCCGATTTGATTGTATTCCTTCGCACCGAAACGTCGGGCTATAATTATCTGAATGCCAATGGCCAAGCCCATCGCCATGGTGGTGAACACGAAATAATACATGCCCGCCATCATCGAAGCCCCGAGAGCAACCACGCCGAGATGCCCAAGAAACGCCGTGTCGGTGAAGGTGATGAGCGTCTGCGCCAGGTTTCCAATCATTATCGGAACCGCAATACGCCAAATTTCCTTAGTTGAGATACTTGTATTCATAATCGTTGCAAAAATACGAAATTTTATGATGCAATTTGCGTTAATATTGTTATATTTGTAAATTGAAAAGTTATCTCTTGAAAAAGAGTTTTGCTTTTGTAAAATATTGAATAATAAAGAGTTAATAAAATTTTTATGAAGAGCTTAAAAAATATTGTTTTGGTTTTCGCTGTTTTGGCGATGCTTCCAATGATGTCTGTTGCGCAAAAAACAGAAAAAATTACCTGCAAAAATGAAAGATGTGTCTTGGAAACCCTTGAGAATTTAAAGTCGCCTGATCCAACGACGGTGTCTGAGGCGAAGGCGCAGGTTGACATCTGGGCGAATCATGTAAGGTATACGGGGGATCCGGAGATGAAAGATGTTCTGAAGAACGCGATTTTCATTGTCTTTGAGAAATATAAATATTATGATTGCGATGAATATCTGTTTGCAAAGCTTTCTTGGTTTTGCAACAAATATGATGCCGATGATATTCTGCGGCTTACCTCTATCGAGCCGATAGCTGGCGCGGCAATAAGATGTGTCGGCGATATTCCGGGTTCGCAGGGTATCATAACGAAATATATCGACGCACATCAGGATAATCTGCAACATAAGGATGCGTTGGCGTATGCCGTCGGCAAACTCCAAATCACGAGCATGGAAGACGTGCTTGTTTCATGGCTTGATGATGCCGACGATCCGACAAAGATTGAGATTTATAACGCTTTGATGATAATAAAAAGCAGCGATGAAACGACAGCCATTATTGAAAAAGGAGCTAAAAAGCTTAATAAAAGTAAGGCCGCTGACAGCAAGATCACCGGTATGCGTCTGCTGGTGGCTTTAAATGGCGAAAAAGAGATTCCGATACTTTATAAGGCATTGAAAAACAAAGACGGGAAGGTGCGTAAGGCGGCACTTGAACTGTTGAAACCTTATGCAAATGATGATGTTGCACAAGTTGTTGTGAAAAAATGCAAAAAAGGCGATGCCGCTGTTGACGCCGTCGACTGGCTCGGAGATGTTAAAAACGGCTCACAGATGGATTTCGTGATGAAACAGTTCTCATCAAAGGACCCGAAAGCCGTTGACGCTGCCATCCGTACCGTATTCAAACTCGACTATGCAGAAGGTATAAAAGCGGTGAAACCTTTGTTCGGCGGAGAACATCAAGAGGTTATAAAAGAGTCGTTGATTGCTTACGAAGGCAATTATGTCATATTCTTGAGCGATATGATGAGACTGGGTGATAATGAGCAAAAATATGCGGCACTGCAGATCGTGGAATGCCGTCCTGTGGCGAATTTTGCCACCCCAGTGAGAGAACTTACCAATTCTACAAATCCTGACGTAAAAGCCGAGGCATTTAAACTGCTCAGACTGGTGATGACACCGGCAGAGGCACAGTATCTGATGACACTTCTTGAATATTGCGATGACAAATATGTCGAGGATGTTCAGCTTGCCATAAAAAATGCTACGCAGAAAATGCCTGAAAAGACCAAAGATGAATATGCATCTACACTTAAACATGTCAGATCAGATCTGATGCCTCGTTTTTATAATGTTTTCGCATATTTCGGCACAGAGCTTTGCGTCGACAAACTCATCGATGCCTATCAAAACGGTGCTTATCAATTTGAGGCAAAGGAAGCACTTCTTCTCGTTGAAAACAAAAAGTTTAAAGAAAAGATTGACAACGTTTTGAAATAATTAGAAAAAAGTGTTTATGAGAGTTAAGTCGTTGATTATAATAGTGTTGCTGTCTGCTTTCTCAATGACGAGAGCGCAGATGAACGACGCTTTGCTCGAGAAAATCAACTTCAACGACACTACTTTGATAAACACGGATTTTTTAAATTCCACGTTGGCAGAGTATATCGATTCTGCCCAAAATCAAGAGCTGACTGCGGAAGGTCAGATGTATAATTACATTTTGGCGGCAGACAATGTTTTGAAAAACTGCACGACTTATCCGATGTATAAGTATGTGTATCAATACCTTATAAACGGATTCTCGGAGTTGGGCGCGAATCTTGTGGTTGATTACATGATTCGGCTGCCTTATCTGGAGTATCTCGGTGCCAATGATGAACAGCTGAATGAGATTATCAATATCGCAGAATCGTATAATAGGATTAAAATTGGATGTAAAGCTCCTGATATTGAATGTGTTACGGTTGATGACAAGCTTTTTAATCTTTACGATGTCAAGGAGAAGTTTACGATACTTTTGTTTTGGTCGTATTCTTGTCCGCATTGCCGTGACTTAATTAAGGAACTTACAGAATTTGCTGATAAAAACAAGGATGTGACAGTCGTGACTGTGAATGTTTCAGGTGATTTGAAGAAAGTGAGACATTTGCTGAAAAAGACAGGGGCGATAAAATATCATAACATTTTTGCAAACGAAGGTTGGAATTCTAAAATCGTTGAGAATTATGCTGTTGACATGACCCCGTCGCTGTTTTTGCTTGATGAAGACAAGGTAATTATTGCAAAACCATTTGATATTGATGAAATAATAGAATTTTTTGATTGATGAGAAAGATTTGGATTTTTATAGCGTTTTTGGCTGTTAGTTTCGCTGCTGCCGCCCAGTCTGACGAGGACCGTTGGGTGGATTCGGTTTATAATTCTTTGACGGAGGAGCAGCGTGTCGGTCAGCTTATCAATGTCAGGGCAAATCTGCCGAATAAGGCTTATTTCACTGAGATACAGCAACTTATAGAGAGATATAACATCGGTGGAGTGACGTTTTTCCGCACTGATGCGGAGCCTTTGCTTAAGCAGGCCAACCAATGGCAGGCGATGGCGCAGACCCCTTTGATGGTGGCTATGGACGGTGAATGGGGACTTGGTATGCGCATCAACGACGGCAAGTCGTATCCTTATCAGATGACGCTTGGAGCAATCCGAAACAAGGAACTCATCTCTGAAATGGGTGTTCAGATTGCCGAACAATGCCGCCGTATCGGTATAAATGTCAACTTTGCACCAGATATCGACGTGAACAACGAGCCTACAAACCCGGTGATTGGAATGCGAAGCTTTGGCGAGAACCCGAAGGCTGTGGCAGAATACGGTGCTAAGTATGCGCTGGCATTGCAAAACAACGGAGTGCTGCCAACAATCAAACATTTCCCGGGTCATGGCGACACGAAAACCGACTCTCATGAGACGTTGCCTAAAGTTGACAAAAAACTTAGCGAGATAAAGAAAACAGAGCTGTATCCTTTTGAATATCTGATAGGTAAAGGCGTCGACGGCGTGATGGTAGGACATCTTTACATGCCGGCTTTGGAGCCTGTGAAAAACCTCTCATCGTCGGTGTCAAAAAACGTCGTGACAGGTCTTTTGAAGAACGAGATGGGCTTCGAAGGCATCATTTTCAGCGATGCGATGGAGATGAAAGGCGCCTATAAAGGAGTTCATCCCGACAGCGTGGGACTTAAAGCGATAATGGCTGGCATCGATGTGGTGTTGATGCCGATAGACCCTGAGAATACTATTCAAATCATTGTAAATCAATTAGATAATGAAGATGTTGCACAAAGGGTAGAGGAGAGCTGTAAAAAAGTTTTGAGATATAAATATCGTCTCGGCTTGAATAATTATGAGCCGCAGCCTGAGGTCGGCGTGGAAAACGATCTGCACCAGCTGAGATACGACAATCTTAAACAAAGGCTTTATAATGAGGCGGTTACGATGCTCCGAAACGACAAAAATATGCTGCCTCTTGACAAATCGCAGAGCGTCGCCGTCGTGACATTCGGTAAGAAAGACGTCGTCTCCAATAAACTCAAAAACGAAGGCTATGACGTGTATTCATATATTGTCGACAAAGATTTGAAAAACGGAGAGAAACAAAGGTTTGTCAACGAGTTGAAGAATTACAGACAGATCGTTGTGAATATCCAAAACACCTCGATTTATGCCACAAGAGACTTCGGCATCACCGATAATATGGTCGATATCGTCAAGGCTTTGAGCGGCAAAAACAACAGAATGGTTTTCAACCTGTTCGCTTGTCCTTACGCAATGAAATTGTTTAAATTCAAGAAAAATCCGGCGGCTGTGATTATTGCGTATGAAGACACGCCTTATGCTGTAAATGCTGTCGTTGGCGTGATGGTCGGAAAGATCAATCCTATAGGAAAACTGCCTGTCACAATCAATAAGCAATTCAGAGTTGGAAGCGGATTGAGTTTTGAAAATATGCTTACGCCGGAGACTTTGCCTGTTGAACTGATTGATAATGAATATATTGCAGAAATAGACTCAATAGCTCAAAACGGCATTGACATCGGTGCATATCCAGGCTGTCAGATTCTTGCGATGAAGGACGGAAAGATTATTTATGAGAAGAATTTCGGCCATTTCACTTATGATGCTGAAGGACATGAGGTTCAGAGCGATGATGTTTATGATATCGCTTCGCTGACCAAGGTTTTTGCGACGACGTTTGCTATAATGAAGCTATACGATGATGGCAAAATCAGTCTGGATAGCAAGCTCGGTGATTATTTCCCATACCTTAGAAATACTGACAAAGCCAACATCAAGCTGATAGAAATTATGACACATCAGGCTGGATTGACAGCTTGGCTTCCGATGTATCAGGACATGATGAAAAATGGCAAGCCTGACCCTGACATTTTCAGAAAAGCCATCGACGAGGATCATACTGTCAGAGTGGCGAAAGAGATGTATATTTCTGAGGATTTCAGATTTGAGTTTTATGAGACGGTGAAAGAATCGGAAACCATCGAGAAGAGGTATAAATACAGCGATTTAGGCTTTTATTATCTGCCGAAGATAGTGGAGATGGTGACCAATATGCCGTTTGAGAAATATCTTGAAGAGAATTTCTACAAGCCGTTGAATCTGAATCATATCTATTATAAACCATTGAAACACATTGAGATAGATAAGATTGCACCGACGGAAAACGACAATTATTTCAGGATGCAGCAGCTTCAAGGCGACGTTCACGACCAAGCTGCGGCATTGTTGGGAGGTGTCGCAGGTCATGCCGGACTCTTTGCCAATGCCCGCGACCTCGCCGTGATGCTGCAACTGCTTCTTAATGAAGGATATGCCAACAACAGACAGTTCCTTTCAGAGTTCACGGTCAGGAAGTTTACTACGGCTCCTTTCGTTGATAACATGAACCGCCGTGGCATTGGATTCGACAAACCTGAAGTCGACCCGACGGTGAAGTTCTACACCCCGGCAAAACAGTCGTCGATGAGAAGCTTCGGACATACTGGATTTACTGGCACTTTCGTGTGGGCTGACCCAGCCAACAAACTGATTGTGGTGTTCTTGTCAAACCGAGTCTATCCCGATGCATCTAACAATAAACTGTCAAAAAACGACATCAGGACGAAGATTCATGAATTGTTTTATGAGGCAGTGAAGTAGCACCCGTCATTTCGAGCGAATCGAAGCGGAGTCGAGAAATCTCCGGCAAATTGATGAGATTTTTTGTTAAAGATATTATTTTTATATATAATTTTGTAAGTCATTAAGATAAAACTATGTCAAACCAAGCAAAATATGACTCTTTGAGGGAGACGTTCGAGTCTTTCTGCTATCAGGATTTCCATTATTCTTTGGAAAACGGTGAATTTTTTGCTGAATTTGACTTTGTTTTATCACCATATCGTCATTTCGACCGAAGCGAAGCGAAGCGGAGAAATCTCCTACAAACAATAGAGTTTCATCCTTGTTTTAAAATTCCATTCCGTCCGTTTTATCATTGGGACTCCATTCCTAAATCTATTCTCGACAACCTGATTTTCCACATCGGAATGATAGAGCTGATAAGCTATTGGAAAATCGCATGTCCGAAAAAGGTGATTATCAAGCCTTTTGCGCTTGACGAAGAGCAGGTGAGATGGTGGAAGAAGCTGTATTTCAATGGGTTAGGGGAGTTTTTCTATGTCAATGGGATTAAGACGGATATCAAAGAATTTATGACTTTAACGTCATGTCGACCGGAGCGTAGCGGAGTGGAGACATCTCCGGCATACAATTTGTTGCACGATCGCACTTTGATTCCTGTTGGCGGCGGCAAGGACTCGGTCGTTACCCTTGAACTGCTGAAGAACCGTGTGCCTGCTATCCCGTTGATTATCAATCCTCGAGGCGCTACAAACGAATGTGTCGCGGCGGCTGGTTTCACCGAAGAGCAGACAGCCATCGTTAAGCGTACTCTCGACCCGACGATGCTTAAGATGAATGCCGAAGGCTATCTCAACGGACATACTCCGTTCTCGGCATTGCTGGCATTCTATACAATTTTGCTCGGTTTCGCTACACAATCAAGATACATAGCGCTATCAAACGAGTCGTCGGCAAACGAGCCTACCGTGCCTGACACCGAAATCAACCATCAGTATAGCAAGTCAGTGGCGTTTGAAAACGACTTCAGATATTATGTAGCAAAATATATCGACGCTGATATTCAATACTTTAGCTTCTTGCGGCCATTGAATGAGCTGCAGATTGCGAAGCTGTTCAGCCGTGCAAAGGATTATCATAAGGTGTTCAAGAGCTGCAACGCCGGCTCAAAGACCGACTCGTGGTGCGGAAAATGCCCGAAATGTCTGTTCACATGGCTCGCATTGTCGCCGTTTATCTCAAGGAAAGAACTGACTGGTATTTTCGGTAAGGACTTGTTGAGTGACAATAACTTACGTCCAATCTTAGACCAGCTCGACGGCTCGGTGGAAGTGAAGCCATTTGAATGTGTCGGGACAGTGGGCGAGGTGCGTGCTTGCGTCAATAACATTTTGCAACACGATGATAATCTGAAAGATACGATTCTCGACGGCGTTGCAAAAACCGATAACCAGACTGTTGCCGATTACATTGCGCAGTTCGATGAAGGCAACAACCTGCCGACGATATTTAAAAACATCTTGAAGGAGGGTTTAAATGCTTAGCAACAGCGTCATATTCAAACGGCTTCGCGGAAAACGCATCCTGATCCTCGGTTTCGGACGCGAAGGCAAGTCGTCGCTGGCATTTATACAAAAGTTTCTTCCTCATGCTGTCGTTGGTGTCGCTGATAAAAACGCTGAAGCGATGAAAGATCTGGGCGGCGATGTCGCAGTATATTCGGGCGAGAATTATTTTGATGCCGTCAACAACTATGATATTGTTCTGAAGACGCCTGGTATCTCATTGAAAGACAAAGATGTAGACCTGTCGAAAATCACTTCGCAGACAGATTTGTTTTTGGAGGAGTTTCATAGCCAAATAATCGGAATCACCGGGACGAAAGGCAAAAGCACCACATCAACATTGATATATCATCTGTTGAAAGAGTCGGGGAGAGACGCGATTTTGGCAGGAAATATTGGCATTCCGATATTCGATGTCATCGAAAAAATCAGCAATAAGACCATCATCGTGTTTGAGCTTTCTGCGCATCAGCTGCAGTTTATCCATCAAAGCCCGCATATAGGGATTTTGCTGAATGTCTTTGAGGAACATCTCGACCATTTCGGTACCTTTGAAGCTTATCGTGACGCTAAGTTAAACATTATCAGGAAGATGGGTGAGAGCGACTGGGCTGTCACCAATGATGAGTTCTGTTACGAGGCTGACAAGCTTATGATAAAATCGCTCAATTACCAATATTATGATTTTGGTGTTAATTGGGATGATGTGCCTCTTAAAGGCGACCATAACCGCTTGAATGTCAAGGCTGCACTCTGTGCGATTTACGCGTTCGGCATCCCTGCTGACGAGGTTCTACCTTATTTATATACCTTCCATCCGTTGGAGCATCGCCAGGAGCTGGTGGGCACTTTCGGCGGCGTGACCTTCTATAATGATAGTATTTCCACTATCCCTCAGGCCGCCATCGCCGCGATGCAGACCATTAAAAATGTGACGTTCCTGCTTCTCGGTGGCTTCGACCGCGAGATTGACTATACTCCTTTAATTGAATATCTGCAAAAGAATCCTGTTCCGCATATTCTTTATACCGGCAAGGCTGGAAAACGAATGTATGATATGCTGCAGTCAGCTGGTTATAAAGGGGATATAAAAATTTTCAAAGACCTCAACGAAGCCTTTGAAATTATTAGGAGTCTATCTAAAAACGGCGATGTGTGCCTTCTGTCACCAGCCGCCGCCAGCTATGATCAATACAAGAATTTTGAGGAACGCGGACGCATCTTCAAAGAGTTGTCAAGAGCTTTTCCTGATTCATTTCTGAAATAGAACAACAGAATCTCATTCCACTGGTTTAATGCGAGTCGCTTGCCGCAAATGATATTTTCATCCTGTTTATACTTATATATTGACACAGTGATGATTGTATCTTGAGTCTCAGAAATCGGAATGGTATCGTTGATGTCAGCATAATGATTGAAATTATCAGTAAGATAGTTGTTTAAGAGATAACTCACTGACGGTCTGATATATACGTCTGATTCCTCATAAGCTCCATTATTAAAGAAGAAGTCCATTTCACCGCAAGCGTAAGAATAACCCTGACTTCCTGTATACTGGTAAACGAGCTTGCCTTCTGGGTTATAACCTGAATTATAAGGTCTTCCATAAAGTGCTCTGATTCTTTCAGAGTTGCATCCGAATTCGAAAGTCGGCTGTGTGAAAAGTGCGACATTCACATCAACTGTCATCTCCTCGTAACCGTTTGATAAAGACACCTTGGCATTGCCAACGTTTTTACCATAAATATTACCGCTGCCCGACACTGTAATGACTTGTATCTGCGGGTCGCTGTTTATGGCTGAATATGAAATGTCATAATCAGATGATGCTGCAATTTGATGATTGCCTTGAAGTACCATTGAGATGGGGTTGGAGTCGCTGTAATTCAATGACTTGGATTTTTTATCCTTCTTGCAACCTGTAGCCAAAACGGCTAAAATCATCATAAAAAACAATGTCTTTTTCATATTTTTTAAATTTATGATGCAAAATTATAAAAAAAATCTAAAGTTTGAAGAAAAAAAATTAAATTTGCACGTTTAGAAATAAATAACAAATCAAAATATAAGTCTATGATTAACAATAACTTCATTAAACGCCACAATGGCCCGACAGAAGCAGATGTTGAAAAAATGCTTAAGGTCATTGGCGTGAAATCGACCGAACAACTCGTCGATGAGATTATTTCTCCGGATATTCGTCTGAAAAAAGACCTCAATATCGGTCGCGGAATGAACGAATACGAATGCATCAGCCACCTCAAGGCTCTCGGCGCAAAGAACAAACAGTTCCGCAGCTACATCGGAATGGGTTACTACAATGTAATCACTCCAGGTGTCATCACACGTAACATCCTTGAGAACCCGGGTTGGTACACATCATATACTCCATATCAGGCTGAGGTTTCACAGGGCCGTCTTGAGGCTTTGCTCAACTTCCAGACTGTTATCAGCGACATGACCGCTATGCCTTTGGCAAACGCTTCATTGCTTGACGAGGCTACAGCAGCAGCTGAGACAATGCTTATGTTCTATCATGAACGTTCACGCGCGCAGGTGAAAGCCGATGTCAAGAAGATTTTCGTGGCAAACGACATGTTCCCACAGACAATCGAGGTCATCAAGACAAGAGCTCACTTCCTCGGAATCGAAGTCGTCGTTGACGATATCAAGAACTTCAGCGCAGGTGAGGAATACTTCGGCGTTATCGTCCAGAATCCTAACCAGTTTGGTGAAGTCATTGACTACCGCGAGAGTGTTAAGGTTTGGAAAGAGAAAGGCATGCAGGTTGGCGTCGCCGCTGACTTGATGAGCTTGGCTCTTATCACACCTCCAGGTGAATGGGGTGCTGACGTGGTGTTCGGCAGCAACCAGCGTTTCGGTCTCCCGATGGGCTTCGGCGGTCCTCACGCAGGTTACTTCGCAACAACAGAAGCTTACAAACGTTCGATGCCAGGCCGTATCATCGGTATCTCGAAAGATGCCCTCGGCAACCCAGCTTACCGTCTCGCATTGCAGACACGTGAGCAGCACATCAAACGTGAGAAAGCTACATCAAATATCTGCACAGCTCAGGCTTTGCTCGCCATCATGTCAGGATTTTACGCAATCTATCACGGACAGGAAGGCATCAAAGAAATCGCACATCATATCAACTGCCTCGCAGGAAAACTCGCCAAAGAGTTGGAAAAATACGGCGTGAAACAGCTCAACAAACACTTCTTCGACACTCTGTTGTTCGAGTTGCCGGAAGGCGCTTGCACATGCAAAGTGAAAGAAGCCGCTGAGAAACACTGCATGAACTTCCGTATCATCGACAAGCAGCACTTCGGCATCAGCATCGATGAGACAACATGCAAAGAAGACCTCGACGAGATCGGAATGGTCATCGCTGAAGCTCTCGGCAAGGCACATCAGCCACTCGTTTGCGATCCTAACTGCCAGAGCTTCTGCGGCATCCAGGAAGGCATGAGAAGAACCTCAGCATTCTTGACTGCTCCAGTGTTCTCTAAGTATCGCAGCGAGACCGACATGATGCGTTACATGAAACAGCTCGAAAACCGCGACCTCAGCTTGAACCGCTGCATGATTCCTCTTGGCTCATGCACCATGAAGCTGAACCCGGCAACATCAATGTTCGCACTCAGCTGGCCTGAATTCGGTAACATCCACCCATTCGTGCCGGCAGAACAGGCTGAAGGTTATCTCGAGATGATCAACGAGATGGAGAAAGACCTCTGCGAAATCACAGGCTTCAAAGGTATCTCGTTCATGCCTAACTCAGGCGCAAGCGGTGAATACGCTGGCTTGATGACAATCCGCCGTTACCAGGAGGCTAAGGGCGAAGGTCATCGTAACATCTGCTTGATCCCAGCATCAGCACACGGAACCAACCCGGCATCAGCAGCCATGGCAGGTCTGCAGGTCGTCGTCGTGAAATGCGATGAGAACGGTAACATCGACCTCGCTGACGCTAAAGAGAAAGCTGAACAATATAAGGACACTCTCGCCGCATTCATGGTGACATATCCTTCAACACACGGTATCTATGAAGACGGCATCCGCACCCTCGTGAAACTCGTTCACGACAACGGCGGTCAGGTCTATATGGACGGTGCCAACATGAACGCTCAAGTCGGCCTCACATGCCCTGGCTACATCGGCGCTGACGTATGCCACCTCAACCTGCACAAGACATTCGCTATCCCTCACGGCGGTGGCGGCCCTGGCGTAGGTCCTATCGGCGTCGCAGAACACCTCGTCCCATTCCTGCCAAGCCACGTCTGCTTCAAGACTGGCGGCTCAGAGCAGAAAGGCGCAGTGTCAGCAGCTCCATTCGGAAGCGCACAGATCCTCACAATCACCTACTGCTACCTCAAGATGTTGGGTGGCGAAGGTCTGAAGAAAGCTACAATGGGCGCTATACTCAACGCTAACTACCTGAAAGACAGACTTAAAGATTACTATCCGATCCTCTATACAGGCAACCACGGTCACGTTGCACACGAGATGATTCTCGACATCAACCAGATCAACAAGACAACAGGTGTCGCAGCTATCGACATTGCAAAACGTTTGATGGACTACGGCTTCCACGCACCGACAGTGGCATTCCCTGTTCACGAGACATTGATGGTCGAACCTACCGAGAGCGAGCCGTTGGCCGAACTCGACAGATTCGTCGACGCAATGATCAAGATCCGTCAGGAAATCAAAGACATCGAGGACGGCAAGGCACCTCAGGGCGACAACATCATCTCACACGCTCCTTACACAGCCGAGATGTTGATGGCCAACGAATGGAACTTCCCATTCAGCCGTGAAGAAGCTGGCTTCCCACTCAAGAGCGACGTCCAGGATAAATACTTCCCACACGTCACCAGAATCGACGACGCCTTCGGCGACAGAAATCTGGTCTGCCGCGTGATGGAATAAAGACCTTAGTCTTTAGACCTTAGACACTAGTAGAGACGTTTCCCGAAACGTCTCTACTTTTTTATTTCTTTTTTCCGAAAGGAATCAAATAACTGTAAGAAACACCCAAAAACATGTAATTGCATACACTCAAACAAATACCAATTCTTGAGTTGTTTATGTTGGCTCCTAAAGTTCCAAATCCGTAAAACTCTGTCATATCATGATAGGAGTGGTTGTATTGTTCAAATGAATAACCAATTTTAACATTTAAAAAAGGACTGACTTTTCTGTTGTTGAGGTAATAAGAAATTTGTCCGAATACAGGTATTGCACCAATGCCAGGATCAGCCAATAAAAAACCCGATCCAATACCCAACCCAATATTATGATGTATCATATATTCTATGCTTAGTTGAGGAGAAAATACTGATACATCAGATTCATTTGATAGATTCATTTCCGGAATCAATACAAATTTCTTATCTCTTACAAGATTTGTCGTTTTCTCTTTTTTCAAATCCACATTAACCGTTTTCATGCCATTCCCTTCAACTGCAACAACATCTGAATATGCCTCGTAACCATCTTTTACGACCTTTATTTTATGTGGGCCTTGTTTTATCGGGTCGCTCACGAAAGGAGTTTTCATCTCCATTTCCTTGCCGTCGATATATACTGTGGCACCTTCGAGTGAGCCTGTTTTAATTACTATGTAGCCGTAATTATCGGGATTGCCAGAGACTGCTGTTTTTGAATTCTCAAGTTTTTCAATTCGGCTGATGATTTCTTCATCAAGTGCTGGCTTATTCACCAACGTCAGCTCGTAACCTCGTTTCGGCTCCATATCGAACGGGAACCAGAACTCCGTCGAGCTCAAATCGGGATGCGAAATCTTCAGGAAAGTGGCGTAATAGCTGATGTAGAGCCATACTTCGCCGTCTTTGTACTCGGTCTCGAAAAATGTCTGCGCATCACCACCGAAACTCAGCTCGCGACGTTGCTTGTCGTTGATGTTCTCGGTTTTGATTTTCAGAACGGCATACGGACGGTCGTTGTCGTCGAACATCTTTTCAGTGTTTATGTTGACAAAACCTTCGACTTTTTTGAACGAGCCTTCTTTCACCTGAAGCTGTGCCGAGCATATCAGGCTGCTGATAATCAATAAGATAAGGAGTAATGACTTTTTCATAATGAAATATTTTTTGCAAAAATAACAATAATTCAATACAAATGCAAATAATTTTGTAAATCTTGTTAATCCTGTCTAATAAAAAACGTAGAGACGTCATATTATGGCGTCTCTACTAATGTCTAATGACTAAAGTCTAAGGTCTAACGTCTAACGACTATCTTTACTCCCTTCATTTCCTTGCCGTTGGCGATTCTTACGATGTAGACGCCGTCGATAAGGTCGTGACGGATCACGTTGCTGCCTGTAGCGACTTTCTCGCTCAACACTGGCTGGCCAATGAGGTTGTAAACCACAACGTTCAATGCCTCGTCGCCGTTGTTCACAATCATGAGCTCATTGTAGTTGTTCCAGACATCAACATTCAATGCGGTGTCAGGAGTGATTGTCATCTGAACTTCTTCTGCAATAACAATGATGTCGTCGATCTCCCATGATGCAGCGCCATCTTCAACGGTGCTGATATATCTGAAGCCGATGTAGCATGTTCTGCCGATGTATTCGTTCAATGAAATCTCACCAGACTCTGTCCATTCGTAGTTGCCTTCTGATGGGTTGTACTCCAATGCCTCCCATGTTGCCGCTGTCGGATCCTGACCGTCATAGTCATCGCTGACGTAGAGCTCGAGTGCCGGACCGTTGAACTTCATGGCGTTCATGAATGCGAACGATGCATTTTGATAAGCACGTGCGCTGAGGTCGATAGCAGGGGAGATGCACCACTGTTCGTTGTCGACGTCGTCGCCGTAGCCGTTGGCGTTAGCATAGTGGTTGCCGTTGTGCTCGCCGATGAGCCATGGCTTGTTACCAGCGATAGTCACAAATGTCCAGTCGTTCATGTCGCCTTCCCAGTCTTGACTCATGATAATCACAACATCACTCATGATAACGTAGTTGACTGTTGCAATAGCACTGTCTTCATAACCTTCCAACATTGCAATAGCCTTGATAGTTACGTCGCTGTCAACATGGATAGCTTCTGTGTAAACCTCTGATTCTGCTGTTGGATCGCTGCCGTCTGTGGTGTAGTAGATAGTTGCACCTTCTGTTGCGCAGTTGATTTCAACATCAAATTCTTCATAATATGTGCCTGATGCCACGCTGAAGACAGGTGTTGCCACTGTTGGTGTCACCGAGCCGCCATATACGAACAGGTCGAGGTAGAAGTTGTAATCAGGATTGCTGATGTTGCTTGTTGCGTAAGCTCCGAACTTGTTGTTAGAGTTTTTTGCGATGCCACGGTTTGTGGTTTCAGCGTTGGTGATTACGAATCCTGTGTAGTTAGGAATCAAAGCGCCTTCCTCTGATGTCTCAAGGGCGATGTTCCATTCAATGTTGGTGTTGCCTGCGAAGTTGGTGCTGCTGCTGTATCCCAATGCGTCACCGTTTGCGTTTGTCAATGTGATGACGTTGCCGTCAACAGTCACGTTCCACAGATATGTGTCAGCGTCGTCAGCGATCTCTGCTGGGAGTATCTCATTGCCGCCGTTGTTAACTGATGTGAACAACACTCCGTCAGGTTTGCCCGAAACGCCTGCTGTCATTGCATAATAACCGTCTCCGATTGTTGCATCATAACGTGCTGCAATGATGACTTGGTCTCCATCGTTCAAATCGCTGAGAGCATAGATTCTGTTCCAGTCACCACCAGGTTGCGGTTCTTCAATAACATTACCGATTACGCTAACTGAAACTGTGGTCCCGCCGTCTTCAATGAATATCATGCCGATATACTCATAGACAGGCAAACCTGCTTCAAGTCTTACATAAACTGTAGTTGGCTCAAGGGTTCCAACAACTTCGATGCTTAAATTATTCGAATATACTTCTCCGTCGAGAGAGAGCTCAAAATTGCTGTTGCTGATTGAGATATTAACTCCGCCTGAAGTTCCGCCTGGCGCTGGAGGCAAATTGCCACCTGATACGGTGAATGTCTGTGCCGCTGATGGGCCATTTCCAACGATATAACTGAATCCGCTCAAAGCGTTAGGTGCCACTGTCAGATATGGCTCTGTGGTGAATCCCATCAAAGTCACATCGTCAATCTCCCAAGCTGCAGCCTCAGTCTCAGTTGAAGTGTATTTGAATCCGATGTAGCATTCGTCGCCTGTGAAGTCTGCTAAGTCGATGCTTCCTGACTCAGCCCATGCATATGAACCTGTTGACTTGTTGAACTCGAGCTCTGTCCATGTTGCTGTTGCAGGATTCTCACCGTCGTAGTCGTTGGAGAATAACAGCTGTACATCCGGACCGTTGTAGTTTTTCGCATTTCTGAAGTTCAAGCTGGCATTGCCATATACATTGAGACTGAAAGCAGGGGAGATGCACCATTGCTCGTTCACGCCGCCGTTGTAACCGTTGGCGTAAGCGTAGTGGTTGCCGCTGTACTGGGCGACGGTCCATGCATTGCCACCTTCCACTGTCACAAATGTCCAGCCGTTCATGTCGCCTTCCCAGTCTTGGCTGAAGATGGTGACTGCACCTATTATAATAGTGTATTCCGCTGTGGCGATATTGCTGTTTTCATAGTCTTCTTTCATCGCAACGGCTTTGATAGTCACGCTTTCCGCCACTGTGATAGGTGTTTCGTAAACCTCACTGTTCTCATCAGGATCGCTGCCGTCCAATGTGTAGTAAATGGTTGCGTCTGCTGTGCTGCATGTGATTTCTACAGTCTGTGCCTCATAGTATGTGCCTGCTTCTGGTGTGAACACCGGAGCTGCGCAAACCGGTGTGCCGCCGCCTACTGATGCGAAGATGTCGAGGAAGAAGTTGTAGCCTTCACCGCCCATGTTCTGTGTGTGGTACGGACCGAAGTTGTGGTTACTGTTCAATGCGATGGCTCTCACCGGGGTGTTGACGTTGTTTACAACAAAACCTGAATAGTTTGGAACCATAGCGCCTTCTTCTGAAGTCTGGTAGGTGATACCCCATGCTGTGTTGTCGCCGCCGTTAGCGAAGTTGGTGCCGCTGGTGTAGCCGAGCACGTCGCCATTGGCATTGGTGAAGGTGTAGTTGTCACCGTTAACATCCACTGTCCAATAATATGTTTCCTCATTGTCGGTGATTTCACTTGGCAAAGTCTCATCGTTGCTGACGACGCTGTTGAACAACACGCCTTCCGGTTTGCCCGATGCCTGTGATGTCATGGCAAAGTATTCGTTGGCATTTTCGTTGTAACGTGCCGCGAAGATGACCTTCGAACCGCTTGTCAACTGTGAAATGTCGCTCACACGTGAATAGCTTGTCACAATAGGTGCTGAAGTGACGCTACCGCTCAAAGCGAGATACATGGTGTCGACTTCTGCTTGAGCGATGACCAGATTTTCCTCGTAATCACCCAACTCAAGACCGGCTTTCAGTCTCACCTTGATGGTGTAGCTGTACATGCCAGTGTATGTGTTGATGGTGATAGTGTTTTCTGGATAGAAGCTCTCGCCAGGGAACGATGAAATCTCGTAGTTCTCTGATGCATGGATGTATGTAGGAGCTGTGAGGCTCACTCCGCTAATCACAAAAGTCTTTACTGTTGAAGGACCTTCTTCATAAACATAGTTGAATCCTGACAAAGCTGTTGGATTGACAGTGATGCTTGCTGGATGTGTGTATTGGATGTCAGCAGCGGTTGCTATACGAAGCTGTAACTCGTTGTTGAATGCTCCGACAACACCTGTGACTGTGACAAAGTCACCTTCTTCAAGACCTTCAACATAAGGAATCTTATAGATGATAATGGAATTGTCGTCTTGCGAGATGGTTGTGTGGCCGCTTGTGTTAATAGCACCAATGATGGCGTTTTCAACCATGACGCGTGTGCCCTGTAATGCATTATTGTTATTGAAGTCTTCAATGAGTTCAGCGATTGTCTTGACCATCACTGGTAATGGGTTGCCGCTTGATAAGATCAGGAATTGATTCTCATCGTTTCCGTTGATTCCTGTAAGCTCAACAAGACCGCCGTAAACAGTCTTCTTGCCGTATCCTTTCACCATATCGCCTAAAGCTATTGTGGTAGGAACGGTGTTGCTGTTGAGATAAAGGTCGATACCGCCTGTAGCATCCTGGATGAAGACGTTTCTGCCTTCCATGAATGTTACAACACCTTGTACCAACGCATATTCGTTGTCTGCCAATGCTCTGGCTTCAGCAATGGTCATAGGCTCGATGATAACGTATTCTGCTGAAACCACGTCGCTGTTGTTCAAGCCTTCCTTGACTGCCAATGCTTTCACTGTTGTCGTAGTACTTACTGTGAATGCCTGAGCGTAAACTGTGCTTTCAGTTGTTGGGTCGGTGCCGTCTAATGTGTAGTAAATTGTAGCACCTTCTGTTGTACAAGCTAATGAAACTTGTTGTATAGAGATGTATGATCCTGCTGCTGGGCTGAATGTAGGGTTAGCTACATGTGCGAGCTCTGTGAATGTGGCATTCACTGTAACGTCAGCAGCTGGCATCAAAAACTGCATTGTCTCAAGGTTGACGTTGCTTGTGGTCTGACCGTAAGTGTATGTCAATGTTGTCAACTCATAACCTAATGCTGGTGTGGCTGTTACTGTGATGGTGTCGTTTTCCTTTGCTGATGTTGGGCTGACTGTCACAGTGCCGTTAGCAATGCTGTCGGCAACAGCAACATTGTAATATGTCGGTGCCGGTGGGGTCGGGATGTCGCCTGCTTTATAGAGGTAAACGTCCAGCTGACCGCTTCCATAGCATGAGAATGGTGAGCCGCTGGTGTTGAGTCTCAACCAGTTGCGTGTGTTGGTGCCCTGTGCTTTGATGGTGGCAACACCTGTTGATGCGATCTCGATGGTCCACTGACCGTTGGCGTTGTTTTCTGCCTGAACCTTCAGCTGATTTGATGATGAACTTGCTGCGTAGAGATAACCTCCGTTTACTGCATCATACAAAGTCCAATTGTTGTTATCCTGACCTAATGTCAACTCGAAGACACCGTCATCGGTTGTTGTGGCAGGTGTTAATGTGATGACATTGTTAACAGGAGTCACATCAACAGCAGCTCTGTTGTTTGTGTTTTGTTTTCCTAATGCTTTGTAAGCCTCGCCCTTGATACCCACAACGATGTATTTGTCACCTGAGATAAGTGCGTTTGCATTGGTGATCAGTGTGTAGTCGGTCTCCTGCACTGGAGTAGGAATGTTGATAACGTAAACCGCTGTGGCGATCTCGCTGTCAGTCATGCCTTCCTTAACGGCAAATGCCTTCACTGTGGTTGAATCGCTGATGGCGATGGTTGTAGTGTAAGCTGTGCTGTTGACTGTCGGGTCTGTGCCGTCTAATGTGTAGTATATTGTTGCACCTTCTGTTGTGCATGCGATCTCAACATTCTGTGCCTCTGTGTATTCGCCAGCTGCAGGTGTGAATGTAGGTGTGGCAACCTGCTGCATCGGTGTCTCGTGTTTTGTAACATCTGCTGCATAAGCAACACGAAGTTGCGGGTTGTTGTAGCAACCGACAACACCGATGACATCGACAGCGTCACCTTCTGAAATGCTGTCCAATGCCGGAACTTTGTTTATATTCAAGGTGTTTTCACCTTGTGTGAGAGTTGTGTTGCCGCTAGTGTTGATAGTTCCGATAATCGCATTCACAATCTGAACGCGTGTCGACTGCAACAACTGGGTGCCAGCATGATCTTCCATGATCTCAGCAATGGTCTTCTCTGCCAAAGGAAGAGTGTTGCCCGTCGAGATGATGCTGAACTGGCTGGCTTCACTACCGTTGATAGAGGTGAGTTCTATGAGACCGTTGTAAACTGTCTTCTTGCCGTATGCCTGAACTTTATCGCCCAATGCCAAACCTGAAGGCACTGTGCCACTGTTGAGATAAAGGTCGATACCTGCTGTTTCATCCTGAACGTAAACGTTTTTTCCATCGATGAATGTCACGATGCCTTGCACACAACCATACTCGTTGTTAGCTAACGCTTTTGCTTCTGCGATGGTGATGACTGATTCAATTGTATATGTTGCACTTGCCACATTGCTGTTGCTCATACCTGTCTTTACACCCATAGCCTTCACTGTCGTTGTCTCGCTGATGGCGATAGGAGTGGAGTAGACTGCACTCGATGTCGTTGGAACGTCACCGTTTGTGGTGTAGTAGATTGTGGCACCGTCAGTTGTGCAGCTTATAGTAACACTCTGTGCAGTTGTATATGTGCCGGCCTCTGGCGAGAATGTTGGAGTTGCAACGCTCGGTGTACCACCTCCTGAATATGTTACTGATAATATTTTTAAACGTGCGTGACCACTGGAGGCTGTGTTGGTTAAAACAATTGGAGCAGTTGAAGATCCTGTCCAAGTTCCAGTTGTTGAACTTAAAGAATAAGTTCCAGTTGATGCACTTAATGTACCAACGTTACCTGCAGAACTAAATGTTAAGGTCATGCTAGTAATGGTGCATCCACTGGCTGGTGTGATTGTTAATGTGTTACCGCCATACAAACGTGCTGCAGCTCCTGTGTTGTAATAAGCAGGAGCAGTGCTGCCTGTGTTCTTGTCAAATTGGATAGTGATGCTATTATCCATAGCAATAGGGATACCATCCAAACTCTGAGCATTTGAATAGCCTTGTTCAGAGAATGTGATTGAGGCTTCGTCTCTCGTTTGTCCCCAAGCGAAACTAGTAATCAGCAGCATTAACGCCGTGATAATCAATGTAAATTTTCTTTTCATTTTAGTTGAATTTTATTGTTCTTATATCTAAATTTCCTAGTAATCCTACTAATAGTAATAATCCTACAAAAGTATATCAAAAAAATCATTTATCCAAACAAAAACACAAAAAAATGTTGATAACTTGCAAAAATCGCAAAGTTATCAACATTTTTTAACTTCTAACCCCTAACTACATCAGCTCTACTCCAAACAAAGCAAAATCATATTTTACCGGATCTTCTTTGTCAAACTCCCTTAATTTATTGGTTAGCAGCTCAACTGTCTGCCTGTCATTGCTCTTCCTTTCGATCAATCCTAAATCTCTCGAAACCCTTGCCACATGCACATCCAGCGGTATCATCAAGTCCTTGGGAGTAAAACGTTTCCAAATACCCAAGTCTACAATACCGTCATTTCTTACCAGCCATCTCAACGCCATGTGCAGTCTCTTGCATGCCGAGCCTTTTTTCGGCTCATCGCAACAAGGATTCGAAATGTGTTTGCTTGTCGCATCATTCGCCTTCGCCATCAAATCCCTGAAATTCTGTATGCCTCTCCACACATCATGCGCTTCATTATAAAATATATCCTCTAAACTATTGTCATTGTCATTCCGAGCGAGGCGAGGAACCTCATAAATTACCTTCAGCCCCCTGCAATAATACTTCAAATCTCTATTGAAAAAAGTCCTATGCACACACTTCGCATCATCCAGCTTTTTCCATCCTTCCGACATCACATAGTCATACGGTGACTTTCCCATGATTTCCAACATCTTATTGGCGTTGTTCAAAATCATTTTTCTGTTGCCCCATGCTATTGTAGCAACCAGAAACGACACAATCTCAATGTCTTTCTTGTCACTGTATCTATGCGGGAACTGCACCGGGTCGTCTTTAATAAACTCCTCGGTATTGTTCTTCGCCACCAGCTCTTCCAGATAATCTTTGATATTATTCATCCTCTTGTTCCATTAATCTTAAAAATGTAGAGACGTCACACTGTGGCGTCTCTACTTTAAATCGTAAACTGTAATCAGTAAACTACTTCACAACAACCTTAACTGTCTGACCGTTAGCGTTCACAAAGTAAACACCAGCTTCGAGGTTGACGTTAAGTTCTGAAACGTTGTCATAAGATTTAACTAACTGACCAACTGTGTTGAAGATCTTCACGTTGCTTGCGTTGTCAAGTCTTACGTTGAATGAACCCTGTGCTGGGTTAGGATAGACGTTGATTGAAGGAGCAACAGCCATGTAGTTTTCTTCTTCACCTAAAGTAGGGACGTAAACCTTAACAGCTCTGTAGAAGTTGTTATCCCACACAGTTTCGTCTTCCTGAACGTATGTACCGGTCTCTTGGTCGTTCTGGTAGCAAACCCAGATGAAGTCACCACCTGCGTCGTTGTAAACGAATGGGATTACCTGTGGATAAACCATCTCGTCATAGATGTCCATGATGTCTGTGAGGAGGTGTACTGGTAAATTCCAAGTACGGCCACCGTCGCTTGACATAGCACCGAACAATCTGTACTGGCTGTTAGTTCCATCGTAGTAAACTGTTGCGCAGTCACCTGCAATCATTGACCATACTGCAATGATTCTGTCACCATCCATAACCATTGATGGGAATGCTGCGATACCGCTGTTGTATGCACCGTGTGCTTTGTTGCTGAGGTCGATCCAGTAGTATGTCTCTGGCATTTCACCATTGTAATCAACAACGTTCATGTTCTCGTCAAGAATCATGAGTTCTCCGAAGTATTCAGGAAGTGGGTCATGAATAGCATCTGACCAGTACCACTCTGAATAGTAAAGGTCGGTGTTCATGTAGCATGAGTCCATGATGAATGGCTCGCCAACGTTACCGATACCACCAACGCACAATTCACTCTTTGGAAGAGTCTCGCTCCAGAAACCAACACCACCAACTGTTGGGTAGTATGAACCTGAACCTGGCTCGCCTGTTGATCCGTTCCATTCATAAACTAAGTTGATGTTGTCATCTGCATCGAAGTGAGCATCAGCCCAACGTGGATAGTGGAATGATTCATCCTCACCAAATGTGGTGTGGATACCTGGGTGCTGATAGAACACTCTGTCTGTCCATGTTGCGCCATTGTCTTCTGAAACAACAACTTTACCGTCTGTCCAAGCGTCTGTCAAAACGAATGAAACGCGGTTTGGCTTAGCTGGGTCGTAGTTGATGAAGTGAGCGATGTTTGAACCGCCGCCGCCCATGTTGTCAGCGTTGAAAGCTGTGAGAAGTTCTGCATTAGCTGTCCATTCGCCGTTCTCATAACGATAGTAACGAAGTGCATCATCAAATGGATCTGTTGATGAGTACTGTGTAGCAATAACGTGAACAATGTCAAGGTTTTCGCCTGAGCACTGTACTGCTGGCCATGTTGGCTCTAATTCGTTTGGAAGTGTTACCATTGTGAAGTCGCGGCTGCCATTGCGGAAATTATCGCAGAAGAATAAGTGGCATTCATTTGCTGAGTGAGATGCGATCACAAGACCATTCTCTCCCCAACGTGAAATTGAACCGAAACCAGTCTTAATAGGGGTGGCCAGGTTGAATTCAATACTTGTCTCTGTGAACTCCCATTCACCTGTTGCAGGGTCATAGATTGCGAGACCAGTACCACGGTCACCATAGCTTTGTTGTGATGCCTGTGTGTAGCACATGACTGCGAAACCGTCAGGCCATACTGCTGTGAAGTTTCTTGCTGATGCGTTTGACTGCCAGTCATAAGCTGTGAAGCTTAATTCTGTCTCCTCTGGAGCTGTCATGATGCTTCTTGTTGATGCAGGGAAGTTGTTGTTGTTTACTTCCAAGCCTGTCACTGTAACAGCCTGTCTAGGTTCTGCTTTAACAGACTTACGTGAGATGCCCTTTACCTGAGCAAAGCTTGTAATGGCCATTGCCATCACGAGTGCTAATGTAAAAACTTTCTTCATAAGAATAGAATTTAGTTATTAATTAATAGTTGTTTTCTGTACATAGTACAACGCAAAAATACACATTTTTTTTAAAATATCAACAAAAAAATAAAAAAAAATAAAAAAAATTAAAAATTTCTTCATACCTTATTAATATTAATAATGCCAATCCAATTAAAAAACTAATCCTAAAAAATCTCTTCCGAAACATCCCAACTCTCAACTTTTTCCCTATATTTGCAAAAAATTTCAATTCGATGATAACTTTAAACAATTATCCGTTTCTGAAGAATCTCAAGCCTAATCGCTTCTTTCTCCTTGCAGGTCCATGTGTAATTGAGGATGAGGAATCTCCTTTTAAAATCGCAGAGACATTGGTGAAAATTACGAAAAAACTCGACATCCCGTTTGTTTTCAAAGGCTCTTATCGCAAGGCAAACCGTTCGCGCCTCGATTCGTTTCAGGGGATAGGGGATGAGAAGGCTCTCAATGTCTTGAAAAACATCTCGAAACAGTATAATGTTCCGGTTGTCACCGATATTCATTCTTGCGAGGAAGCCGCAATGGCTGCTGAGTATGTCGATGTCCTGCAAATACCGGCATTCCTATGCCGTCAGACGGATCTGCTCATAGCTGCAGCTAAGACTGGTAAAGTCGTGAATATCAAAAAAGGTCAGTTCCTCTCTGGAGACTCGATGCGTTTTGCTGTAGAAAAAGTGCAACAGTCCGGAAATGAGCGCATTATGCTTACTGATAGAGGTAATTTCTTCGGTTATCAGGATCTTGTCGTCGATTATCGCAACATCTACGATATGCAGAAAAACAATGTGCCTGTCATCATGGATGTCACGCATTCTCTGCAGCAGCCTAACCAGACTGGCGGTGTCACAGGTGGCAAGCCAGAGCTTATCGAACTGATATCAAAGGCTGCCATCGCAGTAGGAGCCGACGGTCTCTTCATGGAGACACATCCTAACCCGGCAATCGCCAAATCAGACGGCGCCAACATGCTTCGCCTCGACCTCGTCGAAGGCCTGCTTGAAAAACTTGTAAAAATTAAGGAAGCTCTATAAACGGTAAACAGTAAACAGTAAACTATTAACTGTCAACTGTCAACCGCATCAGTTCGGCAGATCCGTCGCCCCAGTTTCCGACCAACGTCTCGTTATTCACTAGTTTCTTGAGCGTTTTCATAAACTCTTTCCTCGAGATAGGGGTGGCACCCATTCTTTTCATGTGTGCCGTTTCCTGCTGAGCGTCAATGAGTTCAAAGTTATTTCTAATCAAAAACTGGCATAAATTGTACAACGCCACCTTCGAGGCGTCAGTCTTGGTATGGAACATCGACTCGGCACAGAAAACCTTGCCGATGGCGACGCCATAAAGTCCTCCAACAAGCTCATTTTCTTGATAAACCTCCACCGAATGCGCAAAACCTAACCTGTGCAACTCACAGTATGCCGCAATCATGTCCCCGTTCATCCACGAACTCGGCTCGTCCTTGTCCTCTTCCTCCTCGGCTTGGTCGTCGGTGCGCGGTACAGAGGCACAGGCATTTATAACTCCTTCAAAATCAGCGTCAAATGAACACGAATATTTGTTCGATTCCAGCGTCTTCCATAACGATTTCGTGACTTTCAAATCCGACGGCTTAAGCACCATTCTTGGATCCAAAGACCACCATAATATTGGTTCTCCTTCCGAATAATATGGAAATATCCCTGATGAGTAGGCGACGAGCAGCCTTTCAGGAGACAAATCTCCGCCAATCGCAAGTAATCCGTCATTCGTCGATTGATTTACTGGCGGAAAATCATATACCTCGTCTTTTAGCATGTATACTGGCATGGCTTTGGGATTTTGAGGTTTAAATTCACCACAAAGATAAAAATAATTTTTCAATTATGCAAGCCTTTGATGCATTTTTTTTAATTTTGCGGTGCAAAACATTTTCATGAACAGGTATTTCTTACATCTGGCGTATAACGGGAAAGCTTATCACGGCTGGCAAATCCAACCTGGCGATATCTCTGTGCAGGAGGTGCTCGAGAAATGTATCAGTCTAAAACTGAAACAGACGGTTTCCGTTACCGGATGTGGTCGCACCGACACTGGTGTCAATGCTCGAAATTTCTATGCGCATTTTGAAAGCGAACCGATAGAGAATCTGGAATACTTTGTGAATCAATTGAATATGTTTCTTCCAGATGACATCGTGGTTTATCGCTGCTGGCAGGTCGACCCTTATTTTCATGCTCGCTTCGATGCCAAGTCGCGTACCTATCATTATTATGTCACTCGCACCAAGAATCCTTTCCACACCGACGATACCTTATATATATATGGACCTCTCGATGTCGAAAAAATGAATGAAGCCGCTAAGATTTTGTTTGAATATCAAGACTTTACGAGCTTTTCAAAGCTTCATACACAGGTGAAGACTAATAACTGCCGTATTATGGAGGCTTATTGGTTTGAACAAAACGGTCTGCTTGTTTTCCACATCAAAGCCGACAGGTTTTTGCGTAATATGGTTCGCGCCATCGTTGGCACGCTGCTCGAAGTGGGGAAGGGGAAGCTCTCTTTGGAAGGCTTCCGTAGAATTATAGAACAAAAAGACCGCTGCTCAGCCGGCACGTCAATGCCCGCTCACGCTCTGTTTTTAGAAGAAGTCACTTATTAGTTAGAAGTTAGTAGTTGTCACCATAACTTCTAATAATGATAACAGCGCCGCCACCGCTTTTCATCTCGATGACAATTTTATTATCATCAATCTTTTGATCTGTTATTCTGAAATCTTCAGCATTTCGATTAGCGTTGATACCATCAATATATGCCTTGCAATTGCTGGCGTTTACACCGATTTGATTTAAATCAATCTCCACGCTTCTTGCTTCCCAATTTGTAATCGCTCCGATGTACCATGTGTCTCCCTTTCTCCTTGCAATCACTGCGTATTCGCCGAGTTTGCCATCCAATGCCACGGTCTCATCCCAAACTGTAGGCACATTGGCGATAAATTCGACGCATTCAGGGTTTTGCATGTATTTTGTCGGGCTGTCACAAAGCATGTTAAACGGTGACTCAAATATCACATACTCAGCGAGTTGGCGACATCTTGTGCCTTGGCTCATCGGGTTGGTGTAGATGGCTCTGAAGTGATATTTTGTGGCGTTGTCCATAGCACCCTGAGTATAATCCAAGTTTCCTGCCACCATCCTGATGTACGGAATCATGCACTCGTAATTGACTTGGTTGAGGTCGTCGTCCCATTTTGACTGCTCCAATCCGTAAACACCCTCGAAATTCAACACGTTAGGGTAGGTGCGGCTCAGTCCCGTAGGCTTGTAAGCTCCATGAAAATCAACGAATAAGTGATATTTTGCCGCCATCGCAGCCATCCTGTAATAGAAATCCACGACCTTCTGGTCATCGCGGTCCATGAAGTCGACCTTGAATCCCTTGATACCCATCTCGCTATATTGCTTGCACACATGTTCCATGTCTCTGTCGATGGCATAATATCCTGCCCAAAGCACCAATCCTACGTTATGTTCATTTGCGTAAGCGACGAGCTCTTCGAGGTCAATCTCAGGTACGACTTGGAATAAATCAGCTTGCTTGTTCACAGCCCAGCCTTCGTCCAAAATCACGTATTCTATGCCGTTTTTCGATGCGAAATCGATGTAATATTTATATGTGTCGTTGTTGATGCCTGCCTTGAAATCCACACCCCAGATGTTCCAGTTGTTCCACCAGTCCCAAGCCACTTTCCCAGGCTTAAGCCAGCTCACGTCTTTAACTCTCGAAGGTGATGCGAGTTTGTAAACCATATCGCTGTTCATCAGCTCGGCATCGTTCTCGGAGATAACCATTGCCCTCCAAGGGAAATCCCTTGTCCCATTGACCTTTGCAACGAAATTCTCGCGCTCTTTCACGACCAACTGCAGCATGTTGTGCCCACCTTGTTCCTCAACTTTCGGATATGTCGACTGCACCGAAACCAAACTGTTTCCTTCGCCTTTGCGGAAAAACGTTCCCGGATAATCTTCCAGATCCGACTCCACAATAACAGCTTTTTTGCCGTCTTTCAGGCATATTAATAAAGGTGTGAAAGCGATACGCTCGACATCCATTTTTGATATCGAATCAATTGTATATTGACTCTCAAAAGAAGTGAAAAACTGCTGTGTCAGGAAGTCACCGTCGCCTTTTCGGGCGTTCACGTATGGAATGTAAGCCACATAATCGTCGTCAAAACGATAATTCACGTTCTCTTTTTTCACGATAATAGGCTTCTTGAAACTCGTCGAAAACCTGTATGCCACTCCGTCGTCAAAAGCTCTAAAAGTCAGTTTGTAATTTCCTTTAAAATTGATAATCAATTCGTTATAATTGTTTTCGACTTCTGCTTTTTTATAAAAATTGGCTTCAACGACCTCCTCAACTGAATTGTTTTTTACGCTTTTAACTGATCCTCCTAATCCTAATATCGTTCCGTCTTCCAGCTCCATTGAAATAGGAGATCCCTTGATAATCGTTGTGTTACCATGTCTTACCGAGTATTTTACATCATTTCCGACACTGATACTCATCTTAATCATCCCATTGGGTGATTTCAACTCATATTCTTTGTATTGCTTAATTCCATTAACACCGCTAAAAGCATTGCCAATACCGCTAATTCCGATTAAAATCGCAAACAAAAAAGCTAATTTCTTCATAGTTACTTAATTTTATGTGGCAAAATTAAAAAAATCTTCAATCATATCGAAAAATTCTTTAATTTTGTGAAAATTTTAATCTTTAACAATATGAGAAATTTACTTTTAATCAGCAATTCAACGAATTTTGGTGAGACATATTTGGCTTGGGCAATGACCCAACTTGAGCAGTTTTTTGATAAAAATAAACTCGGCGCTGACAGCAAGGTGGCGTTCGTGCCTTTCGCTGGCGTTTTCATCGGCGGAAACCCTTATCCGAAGAGCTATGACGCTTATACTGAGAAGGTTAAGAAAGTTTTCAACGAGAAACTTGGCGTGAAAAAGTTCGTCTCAGTTCATGAAGTTGAAGATAAAGTCGGTCTTGTGAAGACTGCCGACTGCATCGTGGTTGGTGGCGGAAACACCTTCCATCTTGTTGCTGAGCTTCATAAATTCGGTCTGATGCAGGCTATCGCTGAATGCGCAAATAACGGCACGCCTTACATCGGATGGAGTGCCGGCTCTAACATCGCCTGCCCGACATTGTGCACCACAAACGATATGCCTATCGTTCAGCCGGCAAGCTTTAACACATTGAATCTCATACCGTTCCAGATCAATCCTCACTATCTTGACCCGCATCCGGAAATCGACAAGATGATTAAGCACGGCGGCGAGACCCGTCAGGACCGTATCAACGAGTATCTCGCTGTGCGTCAGGAGATGAAAGTTGTCGGTCTGCGTGAAGCGACAGCGATCTGGGTCATCGGCGACAAGTATTTCCTCAAAGGCGGCAAGAAAATGATGATTTTCCAATACGGCAAAGAACCGGTGGAACTCGAGCCTAATCAGGAAATCACGAAGTTCGTTCTGTAGAAAATTGATTTTTTTGTTGCACTATTAAAATTATTTTTTATATTTGCAAGTTAAAATGTTGGTTATTAAATTGGTATGTTAAAAAGATTGTCGTTCATATTATTGATAATCACTGCGTTTCTGACTGGCGCTAATGCTCAGAATAGGGATGCTAACAACATTCTCAATGCCCAATTTGACGTGCGTATCGGCGGCGTTGGACCGAAAGGTACCAAGATTATCGAGATGCGCATCATAGCCAACACCCTTGAAGAAGCTCATGAATACGCCCAGCGCGATGCTGTGGCTGTGTGTCTGCTGCGCGGACTGCCGGCATCGACGAAGACACGCCCGACACCTCCTATCGTGAAAGAAAGCATTATCGAGGCAAACGAAGCGTATTTTATTGATTTTCTTAGTGTTCCGAAATCAAAGAAAGTTGTCGGGAAATATGCCAGATATGTCCAAAAATCTTGGGAAGCCGACATAAAAGAACTCGATTATGGCGTTGATGTGATAATCGATGTGCAGGTTCTTTACGACAACCTTCTCCAGTATATGCAGGATAAAGGATTTGCCGAAAAACCTCAAGAAACGGTAACGAGCAAATATCTGAAACCGGTCATAATGGTTGTCCCGGCTGATGTTTACTGCACCGAGATGGACTTCGTTCAGAAGTGGAAAGACGAGAATGGCAAGGTGCAGACAATATCTGATTACAACATCTTTGGAAGAGAGGACAGCCGCGACCTGCGTTTGGTGATATCATCGCTAAACGATATTTTTGCTTCACGAGGATTTGAGACGATAAGCCTTGAATTCCTCCTCAAGAGTTTGAATAGCGAAAATGACGAAAACGCCTTTATTGGCGAGGATTACGGCTTGGCGGGCACTGTCAAGGAATCGCCGCTCGACCGCATAAAACGTGCATCAAACGTCGATTTTATCGTTGACCTCGACTTCGCACTTTATGAAATCGATGACTATAGATATGTCGCTTTCAATATGCGTGCCGTTGATCCTTGCTCAAACGCAGTGGAAATAGCTCATGCCTATGGCGACGGACGCCCATCAAGGGTTTTAACAGTCAACACATTGCTCGAAGAGGCGGTCATCAACTATGTCGACGATTTCTGCGACGCGATTCAGCGCCAATATAAGAAAATGGAAACAGACGGTCATCGTGTAACCGTGAAAATCAAGAAGACCGATAATTCAGACTACGATTTCCAGCGTTCGAAATTCTTGTATGAAGGCAAGATGGAGAAACTTTGCGATATCATCTACTATTGGCTTCAGGACAACACCATCGACAATAACCCTACAAGAAATATTACACCTAACATGTTGACATTCAACCAGGTGATGATTCCGATGATAACGGTGAACAAAAAAGGTGCGGTTCGCCGCCTCGATTCAAATGAATATGTGACACAGCTTCAGGAGTTCCTCCTCGATAATTATAATATTGAAAGTACTATTTATATGAGAGGTCCAGGTGAAGCTTGGTTGATAATTTAATTGATTGATATTAAACGAGTTATATGAGAAAAATATCTTTACTATTAAGTCTTACGATGATTCTGATGCTGCTTTCTTCATGTGGCACAATTTATCAGAAAATCAAATATTCTAACAAAGATATTGAGATAAGCAACCCTTGTGAAGGTGAGGAAATTGATTTCAAGCTCATCTCGTTGATTGGCGACAAAGACGAGCAGACAATGGTGCTTAATTGCAGGTTCATCAACAGAAATGTAAACAAAGATATTCGCGTCAGAAACTTCATGGCTTATGATACAGAAGGAGTTGCACATAATACTTCAAGAAGTAATGAATATAAAGCTCTGACTGATAAAAAAGTCAATTTTTCGATTGATGTTCCAGGTAAAGTCGTGCCGAAAAAGGTGAAGAAGATGGCTGTTATAGCTTTCGATATTGACGACTGCCATATTGAGATGAGAAATGTCCCGATTATTTGGAAAAAAATAAAGAAAGAAGATAAGTGATCATTTAAAAATCAATGAATATGAAGAAATTAATCTACTTTTTAATCGCTTTTATGTTTATTTCGGTGATTCCGGAAATAGCTGTGGCTCAATCAAACGACCCGTTTGAGCAGCAAACTCTCAAAGCAAGAGACAATACTACAAAAAGAGAGAAGAAAATTAGCCGTAAAAAAGACGCTGAGTCTGAGGTGAAAGAAGCTCCGGCAGAAGCTCCAAAACAGGAAGTTAAAAAGGAAAGCACCAAGCAGGTTAATGCAAGTGAGATGACAATCTCAAACCCTTGCGACGAATGGCTTGATGTTGAATTCGTATCCCTCATCGGCAGTAAATCAAGCCAACTGGTGAAACTGACCATAAAATTCACCAACCATGATGTCAACAAGCACATGTATGTGGGCGGACATTTCCTTGCATACGACTGCGAGGGTAACGAACACGCAAGAAGCTGGTCGTCAACAGATTACAACGCTTTGACAGATATCCCTATTAAGGCAACTATCGATGTGCCTGAAAAAATCAATCCGGCGAAAACGCAAATCATGCCTGTGATGAAATTCGACATCGGCGATTGCAAGATAGAGATGAGAAATGTCCCAATTAATTGGAAATAATATATTTGGGAATAAAAAAATTGTATTTTTGCATGTTAATATTTTCAATATGAAAAATTTAAGACTAAAAATGATACCAATGGTCGCTTTGCTTATGATGGCAAGCACCATGTTTGCGCAGAAAAACAACGAAAAACGCTCAATCCTTGACCAACAGTACGAGGTTCAATACATCGGAGTCGGTCAGGATGGCACAAAAGTGTTCACTGTGACCACAACGGCCAAAGATGCTGCAGAAGGCGTCGAGATGGCCAAGCGTGACGCTGTGGCCGCATGCCTTTTCCGCGGAATCACTGCATCTGGCAACACAAAAGCAACTCCGGCTATCGTGTCTTACACCATAGCTGAGAATAACATCGAGTTCTTCGAGAGTTTCTTGGCTCTTCCGACCAAGAAAAACCCGGGCGGACAATATCATCGTTTCATCAATAAGACCGGCAACCCACAATCAGTGAAAAACGGTAAGGTCTATACCGTTTCCGTTGATGTTCAAGTGCTTTACGATGAACTTACGAAATACATGCAGGACAAAGGCTATGCTGAGAAAGTCAAAAACACCGACGCTGGTAAATATGCAAAACCAATGCTGATGGTGGTGCCTTCCGACGTGTATTGCAACGAGATGGGTTATGTCCAAAAATGGAAAGACGAGAACGGCAACGTCCAGACCATCGTCAACTACGATATCTTTGGCAGAGAAGACAGCCGCGACCTTCGTCTCGTGATAGCTTCACTCAACGAGATTTTCAAGAACAAAGGCTTTGAAGTACAAAGTCTTGAATTTCTTTTGAAGAGCTTGAAACAGGAAGACCAGGAGAATTCTTTGATAGGCGACGACTACGGACTTGACGGCGCTATCGCCGAATCGCCAATCGACCGCATCAAACGTACTGCAAACGTCGATTTCATCGTTGACCTTGACTTCGAAGTGATGGAAAAGGGCATGGGACGCTACGTTTCATTCAATATGAGAGCTGTGGATGTGAGCGCAAACGCAAGAGAAATCGCACACGCTCATGGCGATGGAAAACCATCTAACTCAGCTACAATCAACACTTTGCTTGAAGAGGCAGTGCTTAACCACATGGACGCCTTCTGCAAGAAACTCCAGGATGAGTTCGTCGATATGTCGAACAACGGTCGCCAAATCACTGTTAAAATCAAGAGAACAGATAATTCTGACTATGACTTCCTGAGAACCACCTTCGCTTTCGAAGGCGAACAGACAACCCTCGGTGACATCATCTACTATTGGCTGCAGGACAATACTGTCGATAACAATCCAACAAGAGTTATCACACCTAACGTCTTGACATTCAATCAGGTGATGATTCCTTTGACAAAAACAGGTCGTCGTGGAGCGATCCAACGTGTCGATACTCAAGATTATTTACAAGGTTTGCAAACATATTTAAGAAACAACTATAATATCGATGGCACGATTTATATGCGCGGTCCAAGTGAGGTTTGGTTGGTTCTGTAATTAAAATTGACTGATATGAAAAAGATTAAATTCTTAATGTTGGCAGTGCTATGCGCAATTTCAGGATTGCTCTGCGCCCAAAATGAGATGACTTTTGAGCAGATGATTCCTGTTCGCGTGCTTATGCCAAAAAACAATGAAGTTAAAGGTGATGCTCTTACAGTGTTGTATAACAATGTAAATCAGGCAGTTACACTTAATGGACTCGGTTCAACAACAAATGATAGCCGCTTCCTTATCGTGACATCAGTCACAATTCTTTCGAAAAATGTGACAACATCAATACCGCCTCAATATATGGCAGAAGTTGAAGTGTCTTTCTATTTCGTTGACAATGTCAATAAGGTTATTCTCGCTCAGGAGATGATTACCAAAAAAGCTATGGATGACAACGACAACAAGGCTGTCTCCAAAGCCATCAAATCAATCAAGGCACGTGATCCTAAGTTGAAGAAACTCATCAACGTTGGTAAAAAGAGAGCTGTTGAATATTACAAGGCAATTGACGAAGTGGAGTCTTCAGAAGAGAACGCCGAGCCTAACGTATCATGGATTTTTGAATAAGAAAAATTAGTAAAAATGAGAAAATTATTGATAATAGCTTTAGCGATGGTGCTTCCTCTCTGTGCATGCGCTCAGAAGAAAGGATTCAAACTCGTTGAAAAAAGCGGTCCAAAACCTGAATGGGTAGGAAAGGGCAGCGTACAAGACTATATCATCGTGCAGTCGGATAAACCGACACTTGAAGAGGCTAAGTCTGACGCCATGCAGAAAGTCCGCGCTGATATAGCATCGTCAGTGGCTACAAACGTGTCACGTACAGTTAATTCTTATACTCAAAAGACTGTTGAAGGCACCAATGCAAGCACAAACGCCACAATGTCGATAGAGTCGACGTCAAAAATTGCTAAGATGCCTGCAATTCAAGGTGTGAGCATCACAAAGGCCGAGACTTATCAAGAGCTCTACAAAAATAAAAAAACCGGAGAGCAATATTATAATCTGTATGTGAAATATCCATTTTCACGTTTCGACTTGGTTGAGCTTGTTACAGCTTACGAGAAACATGAGAAAGAACTTAATGACAGGATTGCCGGTTATGAAGACGGATTGGATAACATCGAAACCGTTGAGCAGGTTGATGATGCCATAACAGCTCTTGGCGCATTCTCAAAAGAACTCGGAACTGATGATTCGAGATATTTCACCGTTGAAGGTCTTATCAACAGATATATTGGTGTTTATGACAATATAATCATCGATGTTGTTGACAATACGACCGGAAAACTCACTATCAAGCTGGTGTACAACGGAAAAACTATTACAACATCGCAGAAACCGCGTACATCATCGAACTGCGCCACACAATTTACTGTTAAAAACGTTGGTGACAACATAGTTATCAACTACAATTCCGACTATTGCTACAGTCAGGATGACAATTATGTGGAAGTGCGTTTCAGATTCGGCTCAAAATTTGTCAAAGAGAAAGCTTTTTTTAATGTGAAATAAATGTTTAATTATTAACTAAAAATTAATTATCATGAAAAAAATCAATTTACTTTTAGGAATCGCATTGATTTCATTACTCGTAGTATCATGCGGCTCAAGCAAGGAAGTTGCTCAGAAACCACAGAATCAGCCTTCAGAACTGCCATGCCCTGACTGCACAGCATCAAAAGGCAACTTCAAGTATTTGGCACAGACTATCGCTGAAAGCGAATATGACATTCAGTCAGCACGTATTTTTGCAGAGCAGAACGCTCGCGACGGTATCCAGGCTATGATTGAGTCAGTTGTTCAAAGATCAGTTGACCAGTTCACACAGCAGCACCGTGATGGCAATAACGTGAAAAACATCGCTAAAGGTACAATTCAGTCAATTGGTGTTGTCAAAGGTAAACTTAAAAACACCCCTGTGACATGCTGGGACGCTCAGCCAAGCAAGCTCACCCCTGGTAAGATTGCTGTTTATGTCTGCATCGAATATTCAGGCGAAGATGTTCTGAATACAGTTGTTGAGACTATGAGCGCTGACACAGAGTTGAAGATTGACTTCAAACAGGAGCAGTACAAGAACGATTTCTATAAAGCCTTGGAAGAATACGGAAATAACTAATAATGAAGTATCAAGGACTTGATAAGAAACAAGTAGAACAAAGCCGTGCTTTGCACGGCTTTAATATTCTTACGCCTCCACAAAAGGAGTCGATATTCCATCAGTTTCTGGGCAAATTCAAGGATTCTATTATTCAAATCCTGCTGATTGCCCTCGCACTATCCATCGGAGTGTCTGTATATCAATATTTTACTACCGATGAAGGTTATAGTGTTTTGTTTGAGCCGCTTGGAATTTTTGTGGCTATAATATTGGCGACATGCGTCGGATTCATCTTCGAAGTCAACGCCAATAAAAAATTCGACATCCTCAATCAGGTTAATGATGAGGAAACCGTGAAAGTCATTCGTGAAGGCAATGTCACACTCATCCAACGGCGCGAGATCGTCGTCGGTGACATCGTGATTATTGAAACAGGCGATGAGGTGCCGGCTGACGGTATCCTTCTTGACGCTTTTTCATTGCAAGTCAACGAATCGGATCTTACAGGCGAGCCGATGGCACGAAAAACTATCGACGAGAAAGAATTCAACAACGAGGCTACATATCCCTCAAATTGGGTTATGCGAGGCAGCAAAGTCATTGATGGTCACGGCATCGTGCAAATCGAAAGGGTAGGAGACGCCACAGAATGGGGCAAGGTTTACAAAGGTTCGCAGATTGACAACAATGTCAAAACGCCTTTGAATATCCAACTCGACAAACTCGGACAGGTGATATGCTATGCGAGCTATATCATCGCCGCTTCGATCTTCGTGATACGTTTGATAATGTATTTCATTCATGTTGATGGCATTGGCGACGGCATCGACTGGCTTAGATTCGCACAATATGCATTGAATACATTAATGATTGCGGTCGCCATTATTGTGGTGGCTGTTCCGGAAGGACTACCAATGAGCGTCACCTTAAGTCTTGCTCTGAGTATGCGTAGGATGTTGGTAACCAACAACTTAGTCAGAAAATTGCACGCTTGTGAGACTATGGGCGCTGCTACGGTGATTTGTACCGACAAAACTGGCACGTTGACACAGAATCAGATGAGTGTCAACGACATACTGTCATATAGCGGATGTAATGATGTTTTAAAAGAATGTATCTCCGTCAATACAACCGCTTTTCTCGATTTTACTGATAAAGAAAAAGTTAAGGCGATAGGCAATCCTACTGAAGGAGCACTTCTGTTATGGCTTTATAATCAAGGAGTTAACTATATTGATTATAGGGAAGACACGAAGTTGCTTTATCAGGTGCCATTCTCCACTAAATATAAGTTTATGGCTACGATTGTTGAATCGAAGACATTCAACAAGCCGATGTTTTATGTGAAAGGTGCTCCTGAGATTATTCTTGCGCATTGTAACAGAATAGCCACAAAAGATGGTGTCGTTGATATTGAACCATATCGTGAAACCATTGTAAATCAATTAAGTGCATATAATGATAAGGCGATGAGAACGCTTGCCTTGGCATACAAAGAAGCTGACCCTAACGAGCAGTCGTTTGACCCGAAAACTGATAATCTCATTGCTGATAATCTCATATTTGTTGCGGCTGCAGCCATCGCTGACCCGATTCGTCCAGATGTGGCAGATGCTGTGGCAAAATGCTTAAGAGCAGGTATAGACGTCAAAATAGTGACCGGCGACACTCCAGGAACCGCCATTGAGATTGGCCGTCAGCTGGGATTATGGAAAGAGACCGATCAAAAAGATTTCAACCACATCTCCGGCAAGGATTTTGAGGCGCTTACCGATGAGGAGGCAAAACGCCGCATCCCGTTAATAAAAATCATGTCGCGTGCCAGACCGATGGACAAGGAACGCTTGGTGCGTCTGCAGCAGTCTTACGGAGAGGTGGTGGCAGTTACCGGCGACGGCACCAACGACGCTCCTGCATTGAAAGCGGCTCAAGTGGGACTCTCAATGGGCGATGGCACAACGGTGGCGAAAGAAGCCTCCGACATCACTATCCTCGACAATTCATTCAGAAGCATAGTCCGCGCAGTGATGTGGGGACGCTCGCTTTATCTGAATATCCAACGTTTTGTGCTGTTCCAGATGACAATCAACGTGGCGGCATGTCTCGTGGTGATGCTTGGCGCATTGCTTGGCACCGATGCGGTTCTCACTGTGACTCAGATGCTCTGGGTTAACTTGATAATGGATACCTTCGCGGCGCTCGCCTTGGCATCATTGCCACCGTCAGAGACAGTGATGGATGAGAAACCACGCTCAAAAGACGCGCACATACTGACAAAGCCGATGATAAAATCAATAATCATCGTGGGAATGATATTTGTGCTGGTTTTACTAGGATTTGTTCAGTATTTCAAGCATGTTGAGATTAACTGTCTGACAGAGTTCTCTATAAAAGATTATCTGTCAAATTTCTTCAATATAAATATCGTCGGCGCAAAAAGCTATACAACCTACGAGCATTCGTTGACGTTCACGATATTTGTGTTTATGCAGTTCTGGAATCTTTTCAACGCCAAGGCTTATCATACAGGGACATCGGCTTTCCGCAATCTTCCAAAGACCTTTGGAGGTTTTGAGCTCGCATTGCTGATAATTCTCGTCGGACAGTTTGCCATAATCACTTTAGGTGGCGAGATGTTCAGCGTTGAGCCTCTGAAATGGCAAGACTGGCTGATTTGTTTCATTGGGACCAGCCCGGTTATCATTATTGGTGAACTTATACGTTTTTTGAAAAAAAGATAGTTTTTGATTATGAAGATTTTGATTTTAAACGGACCGAATCTTAACCTTATCGGCAAGCGAGAGCCAGAAATATATGGTAATCAATCACTTGACGAATATTTTGAGGTTATTAAAAAACGTTTTCCGGATTGTGATATTGAAACGTTCCAGTCGAATCATGAGGGCGTTTTGATTGATAAATTGCAGGAGACGATGGGTAAATTCGATGGTGTGGTGTTTAATCCCGGAGGGTATGCGCACACATCAATAGCTTTGGCCGACACTGTTAGAGCTATCGGAATACCTGTTGTTGAGGTTCATATTTCGAATATTTACGAAAGGGAAGAGTATAGACATCATTCATACACTGCTGAAGCAGCTGTAAAATCTATAGTTGGTAAAGGTTTGGAAGGATATTCTGAAGCAATATTATACCTTAATAAAAAATAAGATTATAGTCATCAATTTTGAAGGCCTTCAGCTTCCGAAGGAAGGTGGCAGCCGAAAAATGATGACTATAATCCTTTAATTTCAAGAGAAGTCTCTCTCATCCAGTTCGATGTACAGCTTCTTTTTCTCAAGGAAGTGCTTGAAAACGATATTTTTCTGATACACTTGTGAAACGTGCTTTTGTGGTAGCGCGTTTCTCTTTTTTCTTAGTGCCGGAATATGTCTGTAAAAACTAAAATGTGCTCTCGTTACTGCCCAAAAATCAGCGAAACTGCCATCGAAAAGGAACTTTAATCCAGCAACCCAGTCCAACAGGATTCTGTAGGAAATGGTTGGAAAAACAGCACCTTTGGGAAGGTTTTTCATCAGCAATGACAGGTTGTTCCTGAAGTTGAGATATGTCTTTCTTGCCGAGCTCTTTGGCAGTGTGCCTCCGCCGATATGATATACCTTTGATTGTGGGCAATACATCACTTTGTAATCCATGTTTTTCACGCGCCAGCAGAAATCGATTTCTTCCATGTGTGCGAAGAAACTGTCGTCCAAACCGCCGAATTTGTGATAAACGTCAGATCTTACAAACATGCAGGCTCCAGTCGCCCAGAAAACTTCTTTAATATCGTCATATTGTCCGTTGTCGGTTTCAAGATGCTGAAAAACGCGGCCACGGCAGAAAGGATAGCCATATTTGTCGATGAAACCGCCACCGGCACCGGCATATTCGAACTTTTCTTTGTCGTAATACGAGAGAATCTTTGGCTGGCAAGCTGCTATAGTGTCATCGCTCTCCATCAGCTCGATAACAGGCTCGATCCAATGTGGAGTTACCTCGATATCAGAATTTAACAAGCAATAATATTTAGCTTCAACTTGACGCAATGCGAGATTGTAACCGGTTGAAAAGCCGTCGTTATTGTCGCTGATTATCAATCTGATATCTGGGAAAACTGACTTCATGAAAGCTACGGAGTCATCGGTGGAGGCATTGTCAGCGACGATAATGTCAGCTACATCGGAGCTGTGCTCGATGACTGTCGGAAGGAACTTCTCAAGGAACTTCTTTCCGTTATAGTTCAATATGACTACCGCAACTTTTTTCATTCCTGCAAAAATACAAAAATTATTAATACGAAGATTTATTTTTCATGGAAAGAGAAACAAGCTTTATCGTCATTTCGACCGAAGCCGATAAGGCGTAGTGGAGAAATCTCGGGGTGGGTGTAAAAGATAAGGAGCTCGATTCTCATCAAGCCCCATTATCGAAACAAAGTATGTGTGGTATGTTATCGTGGGTTTTCGTAGTAATCAACAGCTTTGTCGCCGTATGAGTTTGGATCGGCTGCACCATCTACACCGTAATCGAAATATGAGCCGTATGTTCCAGAATAGACTATATTAGGCCATCTGTAGTTGCTGATCTCACCTGTAGCATCGGAGTGGATCAGTTTGAAATCATTTGTCACGAGATCTTGAGTCATGAACACGAATTTCTTGTTACGCTGGCTATTGCCGAGGACGTAATAATGCCAGATCTCATATGGATAGGCGCCAGGTTCGAAGTAGCTCTCCACAATTCTGTCAGGAACGCCATATTTCAAGAATACCTGGCCTCGATCGGAGTCATATCCTTTGCCGTTGACGGTTTTGAAAGAAGCGTTAACTCTCTGAACCTGAGCATAATAGTCAAGCCAAGCCCGTTTAGGTTCTAACTTGTTTCTGCTTGACCAGAATGTGTAGAAGTACTGCTGCATCGTTCTGATGTCATCGCTTTTTATAAGCTCGTAGGCATAGTCTTTCTCAACCAATGTCGAGATAGGTGAGAGCATCTTGATATATTCGCGAATTGTGTCGAGATTATTGATGCTGCCGCTAAAGACATCGTTAGGATTGATGGCAGCGAGCAGTGTGTTATCAATCTGATAATAAGGATTGCTTCTCTGGAAGAAATAACGGTTCAAACCGATGATTTCGTTGTTTCTGTCGCGCGCTTCGAGCACAAGATAATAGTTGCCTGAAGGAAGATTGCTGATGTCCATATTGTTTATGATGACATCTATATCCTTGGCTGTCATTCGTTTAGTGAAATAGAAGTTGTTTAATACTGTGTTGTTCTCAAAAGCGCAGATATATGTGTTGAGCAGGTATTTCTCACCTTCACCGAGTTGTTTCTTTGCGTTGTAGATCTCAGCGTAGAATGTCAGTTTGTTGAGTGTCTCCGGATAGTATGGTAAAACCATAGGGATGATATCGTATCCGTTTCTCGTCGTATTGTTCTCTTTTTCTGCTTTTGTGAAGCTTTCAAGGCTCAGGATACTTGATATACAGAATGTTTCAGGAAAATCTATAATTATCTGGTCGATAGCTTTGTATGGTTTGTCGCTCTTGTTGTTGGCATCTTCAAGAATCACCTCAAAATTATATGTGCCGTTATCAAGAGAATAGCGCTGCATATCCATGAAAAATCCAGTAATTCCTGTTGTATCAGCTACCATTGGGCTTGTCAGTGAGTATTTTCCGAAGTTCTGAACCGATTCCCATTGCTTGAACATTACGGTAACATTGATTGTGGCAGTGTACTGACCATCCTCATTTTTAACATATACGAGGCTGCTTTTGTCAAATGTTATATATGTCTCAACGTAAGGTGTCGAGTTTTCGCCAGGAGTATCAAAAACCGCATACGATATATATGCGTTCAATGATTTTTTTTGCTGGGCGCAAACCGTAACACCAAGCATTACCAATAAGCTGATTAGAAATAACTTTTTCATGATGCACATAATTTTGTTTCGAGTGCAAAATTACTACCATGAGAAAAATTTGTCAAGGATTTTGGAGGTGTTTTTTGTGGAAAAATGTGGAAGAAATCTTTGTAATTATCTGATTTACAAATAATTACGATATGGTGATTTTAGTACTTGAAAGTGCTAAAAAAGCCCGGAATAAAGTGATTTAGTTCTTGTTGAGTGCCTAAAATACTCTCAATACGGTTGCCTCGTTTGTTGGCAGAACTATATGTTTGCTTGAGCAATACTGCGATTTCAAGGTTTGAGAAGCCCATGAAGCTTAAGATGATAAACCTGAAATCAGCAGGAGTTAATGCTGGGTAAACATTTGATAATGAATGTGTTAAATTAGGAAACGACTCGTTGAAAGTGGTGGTGAGTGTCACCAATTTGACTTTCGTCAATGCAAGTCGAGGATAGTCGCCAACTGTTTTTATCAAAATCTCTTTGCCTTCAAGCGATTCTTTGATTTCCTTGTAAATCTTGGAGTTTACAAATAGCTGATAATCCTCTTCATAAGTACGTTTTGGCGTTTCTTTGACGGTCTCGGCTGTTGTTTCTTTGTTTGCTGCATTTCTTTTTGTATATTGATAAAATGCAATAACACCTATTATTAATATAATGATGACAACAATAAGAATCCAAATTAAACCATTGAAACTGTGTGACTTATCTGATTTGTTCGGGTTGTTGTCGGTGACAAATTTCTCATAAACATTGTCGAGCTCCATCTTTACAGGTGTGAGGCGTGCCTCTGCCGATTGAGCTTTCGCTTGATACTGTGCGTAGTATAGCTCTTTGTCGTGTTGATTGAGTGAAAAGTAGATGCTGGCGAGCATTTCCGCGGCTTCTACCTTGAGTTTTTTGTCGCCATCGTCAAAACATTTCAGCAAATAGGGCAGGGCAGTGTCAAATTTGTTGTTGTAATAAAAATGGCATGCTGTAAAATACTGAAACTCAATCAGATGCGGCGATTTTGTCCACATTCTTCCATATATGGAATCGGCTGAATTTATATCCGAAATGTCGTATAATGCTATTCCTTTTTTAATCTGTATGAGATTGTATTGCTCTTCAGTAAGGTTTTTCTTTTCTTCAGCTGTCTCGTAGTTGAGGAGCGCAATGTTTGAAATATGGTTGTGCAGATAGAGGTCACCTATTTTTAATAGCATGTCGATGACTTCATGTTGGCGGCTGGCGTTTTCAAACTGCAGAAGAGCCTGATCATAAAAATATGAGGCTGGTTTCAAACTGTTGACATCGGAATACACGTCGCCGATATTGTCGAGAATCTGTCCGAGGTAATGAAAATCGTCGTTGTCGGTCTCTTTTTTCAAAGAAATCAGGGCTTTCTGTGAATCGTATGACTCAATAAAAGCTTTTGCGGCATTCAGATAATCGAATTTTTTATGTTCTTTTCTGCCTTTTTGGAAGAAAATTTGTGACTTTTTTTCAAGAAAAATGGGGTCGTTGGCGTAAAAATCGGAACAGCTGTCGGCAATTTTTGCCAATTTGTCGATATGCTCGTCGGTGTTTTCATAATTGTTTTTAAAGTCCATAATCTCTATCGATATGGATTTCTTGTTACAGGAGTTGAAGCATAATGCTATGAGTAACAATGAAATAAAAACAATATGTCGATAAAACAACTTCATAAGCGGGAACAAAGATAGGGATTTTTTCGGGAAAATTAAAAAATTTTTCAAAAAAATGTTGTTGCATTAAAAACTTTTGTATTTTTGCAGCGGAGATATGGCAGAGCGGTCGATCGCGGCGGTCTTGAAAACCGTTATACAGAAATGTATCGGGGGTTCGAATCCCTCTGTCTCCGCTGAGAAAGCAACTCTGAAGGGTTGCTTTTATTATGTAAAAAGGTTAGGAGAGATGCCAGAGTGGTCGAATGGGGCGGTCTCGAAAACCGTTGAACGCTATGCGTTCCAAGGGTTCGAATCCCTTTCTCTCCGCAAAATTAGACCTTAGACGTACTAGTCTAAGGCTTTTTTTTTGACAGGATTGAAAAGGTTTACATGATTAAATTATATTATGGTAGTCTTTTATCCTGTTAATTTTGTAAATCCTATCTAAAATAAACACGGCATGTCAAAATGTCGCTAAACATGTCATTTTGTCTGAAAAATTCCTCTGGCACATAATTTGATACTATTCCTGTCGAAAGCCGATGCGAAAGCAAAGGCAGGAAAAACGATATAAAGACAATGAAAAACAAAAAAGAAATGTTTAACAAAATTATGGAGGTATAAAATTATGTTACCAGTATTTAAAAACAGTTGGTTCCCAACAGTATTTGACGAATTCTTCGACAGTGATTTAATGCCTCGTGCCAACACAACAGCACCGGCAGTCAACGTGAAAGAGGACGAAAAGGTCTACACAATGGAGCTCGCAGCCCCAGGTATCAGAAAAGAGTTCTGCCGCGTGAACATCAACGAAGACGGCAACCTTAACATCGCCATCGAGAATAAGACAGAACATAAAGACGAAGATCACAAACACCACTATCTGCGCCGTGAGTTCTCGTACACCAACTACGAACAGAACTACACATTGCCGGATGATGTGGACAAAGACAACATCTCAGCTAAGGTCGAACACGGCATCCTGACCGTCGTCCTGCCGAAGAAATCAAAGAAAGAGATGAAGGTATCAAAGAACATTGATGTTCTTTAATAGTTAGGAATTAGAAGTTAGGAGTTAGAAGTTGAGAGTGGTTTTTCCATTCTCAACTTTTTTTTTAACTGATCACTACTAACTTCTAACTAAAAAAATAGTATTTTTGCAGAAAATTTGAAAACGATGTTAGAACAATTGTATGTTTTTCTGCAACAAACACTTACGATAACGGCTTTCGTCATCGGAATGATGATGATTATTGAATTTATCAATGTCAAGACCGACGGTATTTGGTCTAAGAAGCTGCAGGCTTCACCATGGATGCAGATATTAATAGGAGCGCTGATGGGAGTTATCCCAGGCTGTCTCGGGACTTATACCATTGTCTCGCTGTATATTCACAGAGTTGTGAACTTCCCGGCTCTGATGGCGGCTTTGATAGCTACCGCTGGTGATGAGGCGTTTTTCATGTTCTCAATGTTCCCTGGAGATGCGTTGAAAATCACTTTGATAATGTTCGTCGCTGCTATCGTGGTGGGCGCAGTGCTTCAGCTCACAATGAAAAACAAGTTCATCGGGCTGTCGGAGAGGGCTTTCCCGCTTCACGATGAGCCGGAATGCCATCACCATCATCATGAGCACACGGTGAAGAATAATTTCAAGAATATAACCTTTGTTAGAGCTTTGCTTATCGCGATGTGCGTTCTGGTCTTAGGCTTGATACTCGGCGGTGTCATCGATGAAGGTCATGAACACGGTCACGAACATGGTGGCGATGAAGAATGGATTCGCTATTCGTTAATCGCAATGTTTACTGTGATTCTCGCTATCGTCGTGGTCGCAAAAGAGCATTTCTTGCAGGAACACCTTTGGGAACACGTCATCAAAGTGCATCTGCCGAAGATTTTCATGTGGAGCTTCGGAGTGATTTTGGTTATTACAATTCTTGACAATTATATTGATATTCAAGGACTTGTAAATGAAAATCCATACATTGTGCTGCTTGTCGCGATTTTGATTGGCATCATCCCTCAGTCGGGACCGCATCTTGTTTTCGTGCTTTTGTTTGCGAACGGCACATTGCCATTCAGCATTTTGCTTGCAAATTCGATAGTTCAGGACGGCCACGGTGCTTTGCCGTTGCTTGCCGAGTCAAGAAAGGCGTTTCTGCTTTCAAAAGGAATAAAAATAGTGTTGGGCATCGCTGTTGGAGTTGTTGGACTTTTAATAGGATTCTAATATGACAAAAAACGACTGCTTTTTCTTTGGTAAGATTACGAAAACACACGGTTTGAAAGGCGAACTGACCGTTAAGCTCGATGTGGCAAATCCTGCTGATTTCAAAGATTTGAGATACTTTTTGATTGAAGATAGAGGCAATCTTATTCCGTATTTTATTGAAAATCAAAAGATTAATGGCGATAAGATGATTGTGCAGCTTCAGGATGTGAAAAAGGTGGAACAGGCTGTCGCTTTTATGGGAAAGGCTGTTTTTTTGCCTAATGAACTTATGCCTGAACTCGATGAAGATGATTTTTATTTCCAGGAAATCGTGGGTTTCAAGATGGTAGATGTGCTGAAGGGCGAAATAGGGGAGATTTCCGATGTTTTGGAGTATCCGACACAGGCTGTGATTCAAGTGATGAAGGATGGGAAGGAGGTTTTGATTCCAATTCACGACGACATTATTCAGAAGGTCGATAAAAAAGCTAAAACATTGACTGTCAAGACTCCTGAAGGATTGATAGACATGTATCTCAATATGTGATTTATGGATTGCCGTCCATTTTTCTTCAAGAAATTTGGTCTTTTTCATCATCGCTCGACCATGAAAATCGGGACGGATGCCATTTTGCTTGCCCGTTGGACGGAAGTGTCTGATAATGATGACGTTATAGATATTGGTACAGGCTGTGGCTTGATTCCCCTGATGCTGGCGCAAAAAGGCATAAAAAGTGCCGATGCAGTGGAAATAGATAACGATTCTTACGAGGAAGCGGCGCAAAATTTCAGCAATTCAGCGTGGAATTCACGACTTTCAGCCATTCATGACGACATTAAGCATTACGCTGAAATATGTGAGAAAAAGTATGATCTGGTGGTGTCAAATCCTCCATTTTATTTCGGAGATAACATTCCTGAAAAGGCGAAAAAAGGTTTGGCTCGTCATACTAATACATTGAGTTACAATGATTTACTTTCTGCGGTTAAAAAAATAATGAAGCCAGAAGGTAGGTTCTCTTTGGTCTTGCCAGCCATCGAATCGAAGACATTTCTGAAAGATGCTGAAAATCAAGGTTTTTATCTTGAAAAAGAATTATTAATTGTCCCGATTGAAGGCAAAGAACCAAATCGAATCAATATGCAACTCGTTGTAAATCAAGTTGATAATACCAAAACCGAGACATTTGTCTTAAGGCATCCGGATCATTCTTTCACAAAAGAATACAAAGACTTTTTAAAAGATTACTATTTGCATTGAAAAAAGTCGTAATTTTGCAAAAAATATTTTATGTTTAAACTGATAATCACAGCGATAATACAATCGGCTTTCCTTGCCGTCGCCCAATTTTTCATGAAGGTGGGCATGGACAAGGTGGTTGATTACAGCATGTCGTGGGCGTTTTTCAGGAGTTTCCTGAACTGGCAGCTCGGCTTGTCGTTGCTTTTGTATATCATAGCGATGGTGATTTACATGTTTATGCTTAAAAGTTATTCATTATCTCTAGTTTACCCACTTACAAGTATAAGTTACATCTTTACAATCCTTCTGGCGATGTTTCTTCTTGGAGAAACAGTTCCCGTCATCAGATGGATGGGCGTCCTTTTCGTGATGCTCGGTGTTGGAATGATAGCAAGATAGTTTATTTGATATGAAAAAAGTATTGTTATTCAGTGCTTTGGCACTTTCTTTTATGATGATTTCATGCACCAATCCGCTCATTGGCACATGGGTGCAGCCGAGTACGAGTTATACTCAGGAGCAGGGCTTCGTTTTGTATAAAGACGGCACCGCATCTGATGTCAACATTGACTTTGTGACTTTCAAATCATGGGAAAAGAAAGGTGATATGCTGATTTTAAAAGGTGAGAATACAGGCTCGGTGAAAGGACAGTTTACCGATACGCTTATTATTGAAAATGTGACAGATAATGAGCTTATCCTTTCACAATCAGGATATTCTGTTAAATATAAGAAGAAAAATTAATAATAGATACAGACATGAGTAAATTAGTTGTTGTAGCTCTCGGCGGTAACGCTTTGTTGAGAAGCAATCAAAAAGGGACTTATAAAGAACAGATTGACAATGTTGCTGACACTTGCGAAGCTTTGATGAGCTTCATTAAAAACGGTGATAATCTGATTATCGGTCATGGTAACGGTCCTCAGGTGGGTAATGTGATGCTTCAGCATGAGGCTGGTGCCAAGACATTTGACGTGCAGGCTATGCCGATGGATTTCTGCGTTTCAGAGACACAGGGCTCAATAGGTTATATGATTGAGACAGGATTCCGTAAGGTGTTGTCAAAGCATGGTTATAAGCATAATATCGTCACTTTGGTGACACGTGTTTTGGTTGACGGCAATGACCCGATGTTCAAGAATCCTACCAAGCCTGTCGGTCCTTATTATGATAAGGAAGAGGCTGAGGAATATGCCGCCGCCACCGGCGCTATTTTCAAAGAAGATCCTAAGGGTAGAGGCTGGCGTAAAGTTGTGGCATCACCTAAGCCATTGGAAATCAATAATATCGAGCTCGTTGAGTTGCTCGCAAGACAAGGTAATATCGTTGTCACAGTGGGTGGCGGCGGCATCCCTGTTGTTGAGAAAGACGGCTATTATGTTGGTGTCGAGGCTGTTATCGACAAGGACCTCGCTTCATCACTGGCAGCAGTGCAGGTCAAAGCTGATGAATTCTACATCTTGACAGATGTTCCTCAGGCTTATATCAATTTCCGTAAGGAAAATGAGAAGGCTCTCGGTAAGATTACCGTGGCAGAAGCCAAGAAATATCTTGAAGAAGGTCAGTTCACCGAAGGCTCGATGGCGCCTAAGATGCGCGCAGCCATCAAGTTCGTTGAGGAAACAGGCCACGAAGCAGTCATCACTGATGCTTCAAGCCTTGGAAATCCTAACGCGGGAACTCGAATCACAAAATAAAGGTCCTTATTAAAACGGGACGTCGTCGTTCATTCTTGATCCAACTCTTCGTTCATTCGGGGCGTTGAAGTTGGCGTTTGGAGCAAATTGTGCCGGTTGGTCATTGCCGCCGGCATTATTATTATCATTGCCAAAACTCTTTGTGTAGTCTTGCTCGAGGTCTTCGAAACGAGCATATTGTCCCACAAAACGCAACTCCACGTCACCGAGCTTACCGTTACGGTGTTTTGCTATGTTGATGACGGCTTTCCCTTTGGTTGATGAATGGTCTTCGTCTTCGCTAAGTCCATAATATTCAGGGCGATAGATGAAAATAACCATATCAGCATCCTGCTCGATAGCTCCAGATTCACGAAGGTCGGAAAGGATAGGCTTTTTAGAACCCGGACGCGATTCAACGCTACGTGAAAGCTGAGAAAGAGCGAGGACAGGGACGTTCAACTCCTTCGCCAGACTCTTCAACGAACGTGAGATATTACTGATTTCCTGCTCGCGGTTGCCGTTTTTCTCAGTTTTTGCAGTCATAAGTTGCAGATAATCAATGAAAATCATCTGAATATCGTGCTGCTGCTTCAGTCGGCGGCATTTTGCGCGAAGGTCGAAGACAGAAAGCTGAGGCGTGTCGTCGATGAAAAGTTTCGCATTGATGAGAGGCGAAACTTTTGTATTAAGTTGTTGCCACTCGTATTCAGCAAGCTGTCCTGAACGCAGTTTGTCAGCAGTTAATGATGTTTCCGAAGAAATCAGACGTGTGACGAGCTGCACTGACGACATCTCGAGTGAGAAGAAAGCAATAGGTTTGTTGAAGTCGACGGCGGCATTGCGGGCCATGTTGAGTGCGAACGCTGTCTTACCCATACTCGGACGTGCGGCGAGGATGATGAGGTCGGATTTCTGCCATCCCTGAGTGATGCGGTCGAGCTCGGTATAGCCCGAAGGCACGCCACGGAGGGCGGAACCGGCGTTTTTTGCCTTCTCGATGTCGTCGATGGCGAGTTTCACCAGATCAGGCATCTGGTCGTAGTTACGACGCAGGTTGTTTTCACTGATCTGGAACAGCTTATTCTCAGCGGTGTCAAGCAAATCAAACACATCGGCGGAGTCTTCATAGGCATCTTTGATTGTCTCGGAAGAGATCTGAATCAGCTGACGCTGGATGTATTTCTGCAAGATGATTCTTGAGTGATACTCAATATTTGCTGATGAAACGACGCGGTTGGTGAGCTGTGAGATATAATATGGACCGCCAACAGCCTCAAGGTCACCAGTCGATTTCAAATGGTTGGTAACAGTGAGGATATCGACAGGTTCAGATTTGGTGAACAAATCCTTAATAGCTGCGAAAATTATCTGATGCGCCTCCTTATAAAACACCTCAGGCGACAAAATGTCAATCACTGCGTTCACTGCCTCTTTTTCGAGCATGAGCGCACCCAAAACGACCTCCTCCAAATCGACTGCTTGAGGTGGTATTCTCCCTTGAATATTAAGCACATCCGCATTCGCTGCAGCGGCTTGTGACCTAACAAAACCCGATTTTTTTATGCTTTCATTATTCATACCACAAAATTATGAATAATGATTATTTGTTTATAAGATGTTGATAACTTTTTTGAGATTTAGTGCGTGAAATGAAGGTATATATTGCGCAGTGCTTTGTTCTCCAATTCCAAGTCACTGGTAATCATACTTCTTTCCATAATGTTGTCGCTGAGAGCGTTTAAAATGATGCGACTGTGCTCGAACAAATTCTTGTCGGGGAAGATGCTCTCATAGACATTTTTCAAAGAAAAGTCGGTTTTTACCTTTTCGTGATGAAAATCTGATTGTTGCAAAACTTCACGTAAATTAAATATTTTATAATTTAAATCTTTGGATTCCAATAAGTTATATTTTTGCAATGATGCGGTGATGTTTTGCGGGGCAAAGCATACCACGCGTTCGAAACCGGATAGTTGTTCAGATAAAATCGGGAGACATTCTTGCCATTTTGAAAGGTCTTCGAGACAGTCCCAGTTGTAGATTTTATCGAAGTTACCATTGTTTGAAAGTATGGAAAATCCGATGATGAACTCTGTGTAAGGCTTGTCGCCATCGAAAAGGGGCACAGCTGGACGATAAAAAAGCAGATTTAGATAAGCCGTTGATTGGTTTCTGTCGCCTAATAATTCATAAAGTGGCTTATAATCAATGGTATACGGTTTGTTAGCTTCATTCGGGACATCTTTCCAGCAATGGCCATGGAACTCGCAACGATATGGTGTATCGCATTGATCGCCAATAGGAATCTTCGGCGAATGAGGCTGTTTGATAATGTCTTTGAAATGAGCGATATTCTTTGTAATAACATCCTGATATTGCTCGGCATAGTCCTTAACGGATTGAAACACAAAAAGTTGTGATAAATCCAAGTCGCCGTTTTTGACATAATCGGCATTGATATACATCAGCTGGATATCGGAGAGAGGCACTTCGCATCCTTTTAGGACATAGTATTGCAAAGCCGCGTCTTTCATATATGTTTGGCTAATGCTGAGTGAGCTTTTCACCTCGATTGCGCGCCATTTGTCGCCGTCGCGGACAATAATATCGAGCATGATCAGTGTGTCGTCGTACTGAAAAACCGCTTCGTACATCACGTTGATAGCAGGATTTGTAAGGTTTTTCAGAGTCTCTGCTGCTTTTTTGCTGAACTGTGTGGGTGAGCCTGGAGTCATGTTGATGCCGCCTGGGAATAGCTGTTGTGCAAGGATTCCGACGTCGGTGCCACGTTTAAACTTAGCACGTTGCTCCATGCTTAGTTTATCTCGCAAAAACGGTCTGTTTTTAAAGAGAAACAGAGCTTTTTCGCATTGCTCGCCTTTGATATATGTCGATTTTGATAGTATATGCATCTTATTGATTATTAGGAAGTTGTAATATGTTTTTCTTCGCAAAGAAGGTCATAGAGATGCCTCGTGCGAGCATGAAGCCGAGGAAAGCTATCCAAAGTCCGTGGTTGCCGTAAATCGGGACTAAGATATACCAAAGTGGCAGGAAAATCAGGATAGACGAGATAATCATGGTGTTGCGGATGGCTTTTGAGGCTGTTGCGCCGATATAAATGCCGTCCCACAGGAATGCGGTGAACGTTATTATCGGGATGAGCACCATATATATGTAATAAGGTGGAATCTGTTCGAGAATCAGAGGGCTGTCGGAAATCATTTTCACGAATGGGGTAGGAAAGAGCGCATAAAGAATGGCAAACGGTACGCTTATTAAGCCGCCCCATTTGAAAAGGTGCATTACTACGCTCCGTAGGTTGGATTCGTCGCGGGCGCCAATGAATTTCCCGACCAGAGCCTCGCCGGCATAAGCAAAGCCATCGGTGAAATATGAGAAAATATAGAAAAATTGTAGAAGTATCATATTGATACTCAATATATTATCTCCGAGTTTCGCCGATTGGTTGGTGAAAAACGCTATAGTGAAAACCAAGAGTATGCTTCTGATCATCAGGTCGGTGTTGACCTTGAAAAATCTCTTTAATTTGTTAATATCCAATAACTTATGAATGTCAATCTTGATAAGATATTTGTTGTATTTTATCAAAATGAAAATTAGTGCTGTTGTGAGTCCGCAATATTGAGCAATGACGGTTCCTAATGCCACGCCGACCACATCTTGTTTCATCACCACGACAAAAAGAATGCTGAAGGCAATGTTTAACACATTGATTATTATGGCTATAGCCATCGGAATCTTTGTATTCTGCATTCCGATGAACCAGCCGTTGAGGCAATAAAGCAGCATATTGGCAGGTGCAGCCCAGATTCTTACAAAGAAATATGTTATCGCCAGATTTTTAACGTCGTCGCTGCCTTCCAGTAGAGCCAGACTGAGTCTGGCGATAGGTTTCTGTATACATAATATTAATAGGAATGCGAAAATCGCAATAGTTATCGATCTGTAAAGCGAGTAGCTTATTTCAGAATAGTCTTTAGCGCCGTATGATTGTGCAGTAAAACCTGTGGTTCCGGCACGCAGGAAGCTGAAAAAAGAGTATAGCACGCTGAATATGGTTCCTCCGAGGGCTATTGCACCTATATAAATAGGTGAACTGAGATGTCCCATCAGAATCATATCCACCAAACCGAGCAACGGAATAGTTATGTTGCTGATAATGTTTGGTATGGCTAATTTTAAAATTGAACGATTCACGAAAAAAATTTTATGCAAAAATAAAAAATAATGCATTATGTATCAAATAATTTCGTATATTTGCAGTGTTGAAACGAGATAGTGTGGAAAAGTGTGAAGCAATTCCACAGTTTTCCACAATAAGGGCTGTGGAATGTGAGAGTGGAGAAATTTGTAAATCATTGAAAATCAATAATAAAGTAAAAATTTTTAAAAAATTAACAGTTTGGCACGATTTTGGCACAAACTAATAACGTTAGCAAAGACTAATCTAAAATTATAACACAATGAAAAAGACATTAACAATTTTATCTGTCGCATTAGTAGCTCTTTTATTAAGCTCATGCGTTGAGAGTTCAAAGAAGTACAAAGCATTAGTTGCTGAAAAAGAATCTCTTGTTATTGAAAATCAGAAAATGGAAAACGAATTCAATGCCACAATGGGTATCCTCAACGAAGTTGAGAACAATCTCCAGGCAATTCGTGATGCAGAAGGTATCCTTTTAGTTAAACAAGAGGGTAGCGAGAGAGATCAAGTCGTTGCTGAACTCCTCCAAATCAAAGAAGTTATGGCAGCTAACCACGCTCGTTTGGATTCATTGAATGATGCTCTTGCTAAATCAAACAGAAACAATGGTAACCTGCGCGCTCAGATTAAGAAATTACAGGCTCAGCTCGAAGAGAAAGAAGCTATGATTTCAAATCTCCAGGCACAGATTGCAGAGAAAGATGGTCAGATTGCTAACTTGAACACTCAGGTTGAGAACCTCAACACAAACCTGAACAATGCAAACAACCAGATTGCTAATCTGAATGAGAACATTGAAAATCAGACAAATGAGTTGAACGCTGTTTATTACATCAACGGTACAGTGAAAGAATTGAAAGAGAAGGGTGTCATCCTCAGCACAAAGAAAGTTTTGAAGAGTGACGTTCCTACACAGGAATTCACAAAGGCTGACATGCGCAACCTCACCACAATCACATTCAACTCAAAGAAGGCTGTTGTTCTTTCAACACACCCAGTTGATTCTTACACACTCGTCAAAGGTACTGACGCTGACGGTAAGAAGATCATGACACTTGAAATTACAAATCCAGAGATGTTCTGGAAAGTAACAAGATATTTGGTTGTTCTAACCAAGTAATTTTTCTGCTCGTTTTCAATATTTACGGAAATCCGATGCCGCCTGGTGTCGGATTTCTATTTTTTTATCTGTTTTTTGTCGCCAGTAATAATAAAATATTTATTTTTGCAACGAGCAGAAAAAATTAATATGTCAAGAAGGATTCTTATAGTAGATGATGATGTGGCATTTGGAGTCATGCTGAAGACATGGTTCCAGAAGAATAGTTGGGAAACGGTGCTGATTTCGAGTTTGGAGCAGGCACTTCAGGTCTCGGCATCGTCGCAATTCGATTTGATATTGAGTGACTTGCGTCTCCCAGATGGCGACGGTATCATGTTCCTCACGTATTTGCGTGAAAAGAAGATCATGACACCTTTTATTATTATGACTGGATATGCTGATGTCCAGACAGCTGTGAACGCCATAAAACTTGGAGCTTTCGACTACCTTAAGAAACCTATCATTCCTGAGGTTCTGCAACAGAAGATAGAATTAGCTTTAACTCAGGACAAAGCAGATAAGAAGGATAAGGAGGATAAGAAGGAGAAGGGAGTGGCGACGATGGTGAAGGGTAATAGTCCGGTGATACAAAGGGTTTACACCCATGTCTCGCTTGTGGCGCCTACCAAGATGTCGGTGCTGGTGCTTGGAGAGAGCGGCACCGGAAAGGAATATATCGCCCGAATGATCCATGATCAGAGTGGACGCAAGGATAAGCCGTTTATCGCCGTTGACTGTGGCAGTCTCTCGATGGAGCTGGCTCCTTCAGAACTCTTTGGACATAAAAAAGGCTCGTTTACCTCGGCAATCGCTGACAAACGCGGTGTTTTCGAAGAGGCAAAGGGCGGAACAGTGTTTCTCGACGAGGTCGGTAACCTGCCGTATGAGGTGCAGAAACAGCTTTTAAGAGCCTTACAAGAACAGAAGGTGAGACCTGTGGGCTCGGCGCAGGACATTGACGTGGATGTAAGAATTGTCGCTGCCACCAACGAAGATTTGGAAAAAGCCATTGAGGAGGGCCGTTTCCGTCAGGATTTATATCATAGAATAAATGAATTCTCGATAGAAGTGCCGCCACTGCGTGACAGAGTCGAAGATCTCGAAGAGTTTGCTTATCATTTCTTGAAGCAGGCAAACGCAGAATTGGGCAAGGATGTGAAGCGCATCAGCAATGAGGCACTGGATATAATGAAACAATATCAATGGGATGGCAACCTTCGTGAGTTGAGAAATGTGATCCGCAGAGCAACCTTGTTCGCAGAAAACAATGAGATTAGCGCTGATAATCTTCCTGTTTTGAAGAATAAAACGCAAAAGGCACCGGAGGTGGAAGACATGGCATTGCAGCCTGGTGACGAGAAAGAACAGATTCTTGCAGCGTTAAAAAAGGCTCGCGGAAACAAGACCGTTGCCGCAAAGTTATTGCAGATTGACCGCAAGACACTGTATAACAAGATGCATCTGTACGGAATTGACCTTACTTAAATTCCGGGTATAATTCGTAAAATTTGTTTTCAAAAGTGCGGACGCGATTGATGGATTTGCGTGTCCAATCGAGGCGTATCTCTTGTTTTTCCTCTTCGGAGAGATGCCAGTCGATGTCGCTTTTATGTAGCCTTTGAGTGAGAGTGTACATCAACAATGCTGCGGAAACACTGATGTTGAAACTCTCGGTGAATCCGTGCATAGGGATTTGTACATACATATCGGCGTGTTCCAGTGCATAGTCGGTGAGGCCTGTTTTCTCTGTGCCGAAGACTACAGCGATAGGCTGGTCGAGTGGGAGGGTGTCAAGGCTGTAATCGTTTTGATGAGGACATGTGGCGACTATCTTATATCCTTTGCTGTGAAGATAGTCGAAAGCCTCGGGGGTGTTGAACTCATTCACATTGTATTTATGGAGGTCGAGCCATTTGCTGGAACCCACAACAATATCAGGGTTTATGTCATAGACCCATTTGTTTTCGATGATGTGGATATCCTGAACGCCAGTGAGGTCGCAGCTTCGTAGTACGGCGCTTGCATTATGCGACTGATAAATGTCTTCGAGCACAATTGTGAGGTGGCGCGTGCGATAATTCAGCACCTGTTCGAATCGCTGTTTTCTCTCATCGGTGATATATTCCGAAAGAAATTCGTATAATTTTTTTTCTTTTGCGTTCAAAATGAATGATTTACGATTGTTAAACCTGCGTTTTAAAATTTTTACAAATATATTAAAAAATTTGTTCAAACATAAATAAAAAAACCGTAAATTTGCAGTCCGAAAAAATGTATTTATATGGCAAAAGAAAACGTACAGAAAGACGAAGAACGTCTTGAACAGATTGAAACTACATTAGGTAGAACTGAAATGTTTATTGAGAATCATCGCAAATCTATAACGATTATTGTGGCGATACTCGTCGTGGCCATTTTGGCTATTTTTGGTGTGAAGAAGTTTGTCATGGAACCTCGTGAGACAGCAGCAGCCAATGCTATGTTCCATGCAGAGCAGCTCTTCGAAAAAGATGACTATGCAACAGCACTCAGCGGTGATGGCAATATTGATGGTTTCCTTGGTGTTATCAGTGAATATGGTGGAACAAAGTCAGGAAATCTTGCAAGATATTATGCAGGTGTTTGCTATCTTAACTTAGGTGATTATAATAACGCTATCAAGTATCTCAGCGAATACAAAGGTAAAGATTTGTTCGTAAAGCCTTTGGCAATGGGTGCTATGGGTGATGCATATATGGAACTTGACAATCCGTCTGAGGCAGCAAAATGCTATGAGAAAGCAGGAAAAGAGACCAATAACGTACTCACAAGCCCAATGTTCCTTATGAAAGCCGGCTATGCTTACGAGATGGTCGAAAACTATAAGAAAGCTTTGGAAGTTTACAATATCATCAAGAACGATTATCCTACCAGCACAGAAGGATTCTATGTATTGAAGAATATTGCTTACGTAGAAGCAAAGATGGCTGAATGAGAATAGTATATTTCGGTACACCAGAATTTGCGGCATCACAACTTGAGGCTATATTGGCGGCAGGTTATGATGTCGCAACTGTTATTACCACTCCTGACCGACCGGCAGGACGCGGCAAGCAGATGCATGCTTCAGAAGTCAAGGAATGTGCTTTGAAGCATGGATTGCCGGTTTTGCAGCCAGAGAAGCTTAAAGATGAGGCTTTTGTGGAGCAGCTGCGTTCGTACAATGCCGATTTGTTTGTCGTTGTCGCATTCAGGATGCTTCCGGAAGTGATATGGAGCATGCCTCCAAAAGGAACTATCAACCTGCATGCGTCGCTGCTGCCGCAGTATAGAGGCGCTGCGCCTATCAACCATGCAATTATTAATGGTGAGAAAGAGACCGGGTTGACGACGTTTATTCTCGACAAGGAAATCGACACCGGAGCGATGATAATGCAGGAAATGATCGCTATCAGTGATAAGATGAACGCGGGCGAGCTTCACGATGCGTTGATGCACCTCGGAAACGACGTGATTGTCAAAACGATAAAAATGATTGAAGAAGGGAAGGTGCAGGCTCAGAGTCAGACCTCTGTGATTGAAAAAGAGAACATGGTATTGAAGCCGGCCCCAAAAATCTTCAAGGAGGACTGCTACATCGACTGGAATAAATCGGGAAGGGAAATATACAACTTTGTAAGGGGACTTTCTCCATATCCTGCAGCACACGCTAAAATAAGAAATCCACAAGGCGAAATTTTAGATTTAAAGGTCTATGAAGTGGATTTGGCGTCAAAATCATGTGAAAATGACAGGGTTAACAGTCTGAAAACCGACGGGAAATCATATTTAGAAGTAGTTTTAAAGGATTCTTACATAAAATTTTTGGAAATTCAACAACCTGGGAAGAAAGCGATGCCAATTGCGGAATTCCTAAGAGGGACAAGGGTTTCCGAAGATTGGACATTGATTTTGTAAGTCGTCATTTAAAATTTTTTCAAAAAAATAAAAAAAAAATGAAAAAAAAGTTGTAAGTGACTGATTTTATGTTATATTTGCAATGTCAAAACAATTATAAACTTTAAAACTTTCAAAATGAATAAAGCAGAATTAGTAAATGTGATGGCTGAAAAAGCTGGCCTCACAAAGGTGGACGCCAAAAAAGCATTGGACGCTTTTATTTGCGCAGCAACAGGTGCAATCCGTAAAGGTGATCGTATCTCATTAGTCGGATTCGGTACATTCTCAACAACAAAACGTCCTGCTCGTAAAGGTCGTAACCCACAGACAGGCAAAGAAATTACAATTGCTCCTAAGACAGTTGTTAAGTTCAAAGCTAGTGCTGATTTAGTAAAATAAAGTTTTTACTATTTGACAATAAAGGTCGCTCTTACGAGCGACTTTTTTTGTTTAAAACAGCGTCTGTTGTTTGCCTTTTTCCTTTAGATTGCCGTTTTCATCCTGCTCAATGATGCCGCTGTCGAGCATCCAACGCACGGTTTCAAGCACTTTTTCCTCGAAATAATTCTTGGCCAACGAAGGCGTCTCATACAATGGGACGACGCGTTTTTTAAGCTCTTGAAGTATTAGCTCGCTTATGTTTTTATACTCTTCATCGTTGATATTCATCTGGTTGCGTATGTTACAGACATCGCATTTGCCGCATCGTGTGTTGATTTTCTCGCCAAAATACCTCAGAAGCTGGACGCTGCGGCATTCTGTGTCGTTATTAACGAAATCAATAACTGCTTGAACACGTTTTGTCGCATCGTCTTTGCGATTTTTATAAACCTCATCAGACAGTATGAAATGTCTTGTATCCTGACGTTCGGTGAGAAACAGAATCTGCGGTTTGTCGCTGCGTTGGATATATGTCAGGAAGTTGAATTTCTCCAACTGCTTTAGTGTTTGCTCGACTTTTACAACATCGATGCCGAGTTTGTGGCTGATTTGTTCCTCTCTTATCTTGACGAAATCGGATAAGATGCCGGGATAGTTTCTGAGCAGGTATTTTATCATGACGTCGAAGTCAGGATATTCGACTTGGAAGCGGTAGAGGTCTTCGCGGCTGGCTTTGATAAACAGCTGTGAAGGCGAGTCCATAGCCTCGGAGAGGGCGAAAAAGCCTTCTCTTTCCATGAGTTTCAAAGAGTTGAACACTTCGAGGAGTGAGAATCTATAGCTTGTCGCGAATTCTGTCATGTCGAACGGGTAACTTTGGCCGTTGCCTGCACCGACAGGAATCTGAAGGTAATTTCCGAGGGCTTCGTAGATGGTTTTTATCTTGTCGAGCTCAGGATATGATTGCTGCAGGTTGTCTTTGAGTTGTTTGATGTCGCTGTCAGCCACGAGGAGGAACGCCTCTGATGGCTTGAGGTCTCGTCCGGCGCGTCCTGCTTCTTGGAAATAAGCCTCGAGGCTGTCGGGGAGGTCCATGTGAACGACGAGGCGCACATCGGGTTTGTCGATGCCCATACCGAAGGCGTTGGTTGCCACGATGACTTTGATTCTGCCGTCCATCCACAGTTTCTGGCGCTCGTCACGAGTCTTGGCGTCAATGCCTGCATGATAGAAGGTAGAGCTGATGCCGGCAGACTGCAACCAGTCGGCGATGACCTTGGTGCGTTTGCGGCTGCGCACATAAACAATGCCGCTGCCAGACTGCATCTTCATGAAGAGCCGGTACATGATTCCGTATTTGTCGGCGGCTTTCATGACGTTATATGTGACGTTTTTACGCTCGTAACTTGTCTGGAACACGTTCTGCTCCTTGAAACCGAGACGGAACTGTATGTCTTCTACTACTTTCGGTGTCGCCGTAGCTGTGAGGGCTAAAACGGGAGTGCTCGGAATATATGGACGTATCTCCGCGATTTTTAAGTAAGGTGGACGGAAGTCGTAGCCCCATTGTGAGATGCAGTGCGATTCGTCGATGGCGAGCAGGCACACTTTCATTTTCTTGATAGCCTCTACGAAAGCGTCAGTCATCAGACGTTCTGGTGAGACGTAGAGAAACTTCAGATTGCCGAAAACGGCTTTGTTGTATGCTATCTCCACCTCGCTTGGATGCATGCCGGAGTAGATGGCGGAGGCGGGGATGTTGATGTTTTTCAGGTGCTGCACCTGGTCTTTCATGAGTGAGATGAGGGGCGTGACGACAATGCATACGCCTTCCATCGCAAGGGCGGGGACTTGAAAACAGATGGATTTTCCGCCGCCTGTCGGTAACAGCGCAAGGGTGTCGTGACCCGCGATGACAGAATCGACTATGTCTTCCTGCATTGGGCGGAACGACGGGTAACCCCAGTATTTTACCAAAACAGCGCGCGTCAGGTCACTCATTCAACTATTTTTTTGCAAAGATAACGATTATTTGCAAAATTTTCGTATTTTTGCGCCCGATTTTTTCAAAAATTTAAACAAATGACAAGTATTCGTAATGTTGCGATTATCGCTCACGTTGACCACGGAAAGACAACTTTGGTGGACAGAATCCTGTATCAGTCAAAACTGTTCAGGGAAGATAAGGATAATGGAGGAGATTTGATTCTGGATAACAACGACCTTGAGCGTGAACGAGGTATCACCATCTTGTCGAAGAACGTTTCAGTTCGTTATAAAGATGTGAAGATCAACATTATAGATACTCCTGGCCACAGTGATTTCGGCGGTGAGGTGGAACGTGTTTTGAACATGGCCGACGGCGTGCTTCTTCTTGTTGACGCCTTCGAGGGTCCAATGCCGCAGACTCGTTTCGTGCTCGAGAAAGCTATCCAGCTCGGACTGAAGCCTATCGTGGTCGTCAATAAAGTCGATAAGCCTAACTGCACTCCAGAAGAGACACAGGAAGCTGTCTTCGATTTGATGTACAACCTCGGTGCAAGCGATGACCAGCTTGACTTCCCGACAGTGTTCGGTTCGTCAAAGCAAGGCTGGATGTCAGACCACTGGACACATGTCACCAATGACGTTTCGTACCTTTTGGATGTCATCATCGACACCATTCCTGAGGCTAAATATGAGGAAGGAACACCACAGATGCTCATCACTTCACTTGACTACAGCTCGTATGTAGGTCGTATCGCAGTGGGTCGTCTGAAACGCGGTATCCTTCAGGCCGGTATGAATGTCTCGTTGGTGAAACGTGACGGCTCGATTGAAAAGAATCAGATTAAAGAGCTTTATACATTTGAAGGTCTCGGCAAGGAAAGAACAAAGAAGCCTGTGATGGCTGGCGATATCGTCGCTGTGATGGGTCTTGAGAACTTTGAAATCGGTGACACCGTCGCTGACTTCGAGAACCCGGAAGCATTGCCTCCAATCCATGTTGATGAGCCTACAATGAGTATGCTGTTTACCATCAACAACTCACCATTCTTCGGAAAAGAAGGCAAATTCGTGACATCACGCCATCTGCGCGAGCGTCTTTACAGAGAGACAGAGAAGAACCTCGCTTTGAAGGTCGAAGATACCGAATCACCAGATTCTCTTATGGTTTACGGTCGTGGTATTCTTCACCTCAGTATCTTGGTTGAGACTATGCGTCGTGAAGGTTATGAGTTCCAGATCGGTCAGCCGAAGGTGTTGTTGAAAGAAATCGACGGTAAGAAATGCGAGCCTATCGAGGTGATGAACGTGCAAGTGCCTGAAAACTTTGCAGGTCGTGTCATCGAGTTGGCATCACAGCACAAAGGCGAGATGACAAACATGTCACCAAAGGGTGACCGTATGAACCTCGACTTCGACATTCCTGCAAGAGGTCTCATCGGTTTGCGTAGCGCTATGTTGACCGCAACAGAAGGCGAGGCAGTGATGTCGCATCGTTTCAAAGATTACGAGCCTTGGAAAGGTGATATGGACACTCACGAGGTTGGTGCTTTGATAGCAATGGAGACGGGTACTGCTGTACCTTACGCATTGTGGAAACTCCAGGACCGTGGCAAGTTCTTCGTGCAGCCTAACGAAGACGTTTACATGGGCGAGGTCATCGGCGAGAACACACGTGCAAACGACATCGTGTTGAACATCAACAAGACCAAGCATTTGACCAACGTGCGTGCATCTGGCTCTGACGATAAAATCGTGCTTATCCCGCCAGTAATAATGTCGCTTGAAGAATATATGGAATACATTCGCGATGACGAATATCTCGAGGTCACTCCAAAGAGCTTGCGTTTGAGAAAGATCATCCTTGATGAGATTGAGCGTAAGCGCAGCGGCAGACGCAGCGAAGAAGTCAGCGACTAATCAGAAATATCATATTTTTCGGCTAACATAGCCAAGAGGGCATCGGATTGATTCATGAATTCGATGCCTTTTTCTTCCCAGTCGGGAAGGGTGGAAGCGTCCTGACCGCGGCGGCTATCCATATCGGTGAGATATTCGGCCGATTTCTGCTCAAGCTGGATGAACATTGGACGCATCTTGTGGCAGACAACCTGCGCTTTCGCGAAATCATGCTCGGTGATGGCGTCGTTGAGGATGACGAGGTTGTCGGATGTGGAGTTGACAAACGTCTGCAGAATCTCACGTATGGCGTTGCTGTCATTGTCAAACATCGTGCAAAGCTGTGGGAAATCGTCTGTAAACTCGCATTGTTGGCAGTCCTCATCAGGCGCGCTGGTATTCAACAATGATGACAAGTCTTTGATACTGAATGGTTTCTTGATATATCCGTCAAAACCCTCATTGAGTGCGAACTTCTCTGAATACTCGTCGCTGGCGGTCATGAGGATGACTTTTTTCTCTTTGTTGATGGCTTTTATCGTCTTCATGACATCGTTGCCGGAGAAAGTGCCCATCTCGCGGTCGGTAAGGACCATATCGTATTTGTCGAGTTCATCGATATACTTGTTGAATTCGATGTATGAACGACAAATGTCAGAGCTGTGACCTAATTTGTTAAGCATCGCTCCGATAACGGCGAGAAGGCTGTTGTCGTCGTCAACAAGAAGGATATGAAGTTTTTTGTTTGATGCAACTATTTGTGTATCAGGTGTTTCGGTCTTTTCTTCCTCTTTTTTCTCAACAATCTTGACTGGTATTGAAATCTCGATGTGGCTGCCGTTTTCGAGTTCCGACATCACTTTTATATTACCGCCAAGGATTTCGAGAAGTCCTTTCACGACGAAGAGGCCGAAACCGTTGCCCTCAGCGAGACCGGTATTGTTATCAGCTTTGCTGAACGGCTTGAACAGCTCTTCAATTTTCTCTGTCGGCATGCCGATACCTTGGTCTATCACGTTGAAAACCAATTTATTCCTGACAAGATAAACTCCGAAATGTACCTCGCCTTCGATTGTGTATTTTATCGCATTTGATATGATATTACTGACCACTTGCTTGATTTTCAACGCATCTGAATTGATAAACAGGTTGTCGGTAATATGCTTGTGATAGAAGAATTTCAGCTGTTTGTTTTCGGCAATCGGTTGGAACATGGTAACGAGCTGGTCGCACAGTTCTGAGATATTGAAATCGGCACGACGGATAAACTGCTTACCTTGCTCGAGGCTTGAGAACTCCAGCAAATTCGATAGAAGCGAGAGGATATGCTGCGACGAGTACTTCATTGAGTTGAGACGTTGCCTGTCGTTGTCGTTATGTTGCTCCATCTGCATTAACTCGATGTATCCGATTACTGACGACAGCGGAGCTTTGATGTCGTGCGAAACTGAGAGAAGCAGTTTGTGACGGCTTTCCATGATCTCCTCGGTGCGCCTTTGGGCTTCCTCCATAGCTCGTCGTGCACGCGAGACACGTTGTATGTCTCTGGAAATCAAGAAGATAAACAACAGGATAAAGAAGAGCGCCACGGTACCGCCGTAAATAGTGTAATTCAAGCTGCGCTGAATCATCGTCTCGCTCTTTTGAATCGCAATCATCACAGAAGTAAGGGTCTGCTTGTGAAGGATAATGAGCAGTCCTGAAATCTCTTCTGAAATCTCTTGGTCGGATTTTATAAAGCTTTGATATTGATTCTCAATGGTTTGCAGTCGCTGGAGATATTCTTGCTTGCCCTTGTCAGTATAGATTTTAATACCTTCCATGAGGTCGATTCGGCTCGCTGGAGTTTCCTCGGTGATGGTGTCGTAAGTCGTTGTGGTGACGAAAATGACGCTATCGCGAGGTATTTCCGATGAGAAGACACGATGGAAAAAGCTTTGTTTGTCAGCTTTTTTCACGATGGTGTCAACCTTGGTGATGGCCACAATGCGCGTGGTTTTCTCTTTAGGCTTGTAATCCGACAAAAGCTTATAAATCTCATCATACGGGTTAAAAAGATCATAATGATGAGTTAACTCTTTGATAATGCTTTCCTTACGATGCAACAAATCAACAATATCATTAAGAATATTTTTGTTGTTTATGTCATCTTCAGAATAAAAAATTATTGAGTCTTTGATAGCCGTCGTTTGCTGCAGATTGTTGTTAAAACTTATCAGATGCTCAGGATTTCCTGATATTGAGTAAAGCTGGGCATGTGACTGCGCCTGATTGACATTCTGGATGAGTTCATTGGTATAATGAAGCACCATTTCATTTCGGTCAATCGCAACTCTCTGATCCAGAATTGATTTTTTAAGATTCGAGACGTAATAAATCATAGAAGAGCAGATGAGAATCGCTATGATATATATAATCACGGCTTCCCAGCGGACGCGACTTTCGTAATGCTTTCGTATAGTTTTAACTTCTCTCATCGTGACAAAATTACTAAAAAATGGTTTATGTTTGAAATATTTTATAATTTTGCAATATAAAATTTAGATAATGAAAAAGTTTTTAGTTTTAGCATTAAGCACATTGATTATGATAGGTTGTACTAAGAAAAACGAAGTTAAGTTATTAAATGTCAATGATTTCAATACTGAAGTCGATGGCAAGAAAGTGTCGCTTTACACTTTGAAGAACGGATTTTTAACCATGCAGGTCACAAACTACGGTGGTCGTGTAGTGTCGCTGTGGATGCCTGATAAGAGAGGAAGTTTCGAGGATATCGTGCTTGGCTACGACAAAATTGACAGATATATTAATTGTACTGGCGAGAGATATCTCGGCGCTGTCGTGGGACGTTGCGCAAACCGCATCGGTCATGGTGAATTTACTCTCGACGGCAAGAAATATGAGCTCCCAAAGAATAATGGCGACTGCACGCTTCATGGCGGCGAGTACGGCGTTGACCGTGTGGTCTGGGATGTTCAGTCGGTGAACGATACCTCAATAGTTTTGCATGTCGTGTTACCTGACGGATTGGATGGATTCCCTGGAAATCTTGACATCACCATGACTTATACATTGACACCTAATAACGAGTTCTTTGTCGATTATCTTGCAACTACCGACGCTCCGACGGTATGCAACCTCTCGCATCATTCGTTTTTCAATCTGAAAGGTGAGGGCAATGGTACAATCCTTGACCATGAGATGAAGATTAACGGAAAGCTTATCACTGAGATTGACGAAGGTCTTGTTCCGACAGGTGAATTCATCCCTGTCACAGGCACACCGATGGATTTCACGGAAGCGAAGCCAATAGGACGTGATATCGTGATTTATCATCCACAGATGGAGTACGGTGGCGGTTATGATTTCAACTGGGTGTTGAACAAGGCGCTTGGTCAGATGGGTTTGGCAGCCTCTGTTTACGAGCCGGAGTCGGGTAGGTCGATGGAAGTCCTGACCGACCAGCCTGGCATCCAGTTCTATAGCGGTAATTTCTTTGATGGCAAGACGACAGGAAAATATGGCAAGCCGTTATGCAACCGTGCGTCATTAGCCCTTGAGACGCAGAAGTTCCCTGATGCTATAAATCAGCCGAATTTCCCGAGCGTGGTGTTACGTCCGGGTGAGAAATATAGTCACACCTGCGTCTATCGTTTTTCTATTAAATAGTTTTATCGATTTTCCAAGAGAAGGCTCTCAGACCCAGTTCAGGAGTCTGAAGGTCATGCTCGTGCAATACGTTCATGATGCTGTCCACCTTGTCGTCGTCGACGAAGGTGAGCATGGCGTCGTTGAACGTTGGCCAGGTGTGGGTGCCGTAATGTGCCTCGCCCGTTGCTGAGCCTCTGCCTGTGATCTCGTTCCACTTGGTGAATCCGCGAACTCCTTGTTTTTCAAGGAGTTCGGAGATTTCTTCATAATATGCCTGATTGTAGGCGATGAATATTGCTGTCATGTTGTTTCGTTTTAAAGTTCGTTAGCCATTGCAAGTCTTGCATGTCTTTTTTCCTGACGTCTGATTCTTCTTGAAATGAAGATAGCGTACAATGTCGGGATGAGGACGAGGGTGATGAGTGTCGATATCGAGAGGCCCCATGACACTACCACGCCGAGGCCGTTCCACATCTCAGCGCCTTCACCTGTTCCGAGAGCCATAGGCACCATACCGAGCACGGTGGTGAGTGTGGTCATAAGGATAGGACGCAGACGCTGGCGAGAGGCTGTCACGACAGACTCGTTGACACCCATGCCACGTTCGAGACATAACCTGGTGTAGTCGATGAGCACGATACCGTTCTTCACCACGATACCCATCAAAATCATGACACCGATGAGCGCCATAACACCGAGCGCCATGCCGTTGACCCTAAGTCCAATCAAAACTCCGGTGATAGCAAAAGGCACCGAGAACATGATGACGAACGGGTCGAGCAATGACTCAAACTGTGATGCCATCACGACGTAAACCAAGATGACGATGAGGATGATGAGAGTGAACATGTCTTTGAATGCATCCTGCTGGTCTTCGTAGTCACCGGCGATCTTCACCAGGAATTCGGCTGGTATCTCAATTTTGTCGATGCATGCTTCAGAAGCTGCCACGCCATCGCTCAAGGCATATCCTTTCGACACAATGCCTGTGATGGTGACGATACGCTCACGGTCTTTACGCTCGATAGTAGGAGGGGTGCGACCTTCAACGATCTTTGCCACCTCGCTCAATCTCACAGCGTTGCCCGATGCGCCGTAAAGCACGATGTTTTCGATGTTCTCAACACCTGTTCTGAATTCTGGAGCGTAACGCACACGGATGTTGTATTCATCACCGTCTTCGCGGAAATATGACATCACTGAACCGTTGATGCGGTTTCTCACATATTGTGAAGCTGTTGTGATGTTGATGCCGTTGAGCATAAGCTTCTCACGGTCGAAGTCGACGTGCATCTCAGGTGTGTATTCGTCACGGCTGATGAGCACCTGCGAAATCTCCGGACGTTCACGGAGCTCTAATGCCAAATCGTTGGCGATTCGGTCGGAGACATTGAAGTCATAGCCGTAAACCTCGATCTTCACGCTGGCTGTCGAACCCATGCCCATACCTTCAGAGACGTTGTATTTCTTAATCACAGCGTTGTTTTTCAGGTCTTTACGGATATATTCCGCGATTTCCTGAGTGCTTCTCTTACGTGTGTCCTTACTTCCAAGGTTGAGGTTCATCACGAGGATGTGAGTACCGTTGCTCTGCATTGATGCGAAGGCGTTTTCCTCGTCGGCTACGCCATAACGGTAGTTCATAACCTTGATCTCTGGAATCTCAGCCATATATTTCTCTGCCAATTCAGCACCGAGCTGACCGGTGATGTCTTCCTGAGTACCTACAGGCATCTCAATATTGACTGTCAGACGGCCCTGGTCCATGCTCGGCAGATATTCTGTCTTCATTCCCGGCAAGGTGACGATGAGTGTCACAGCGAATATCACGATGGCGATGGTAATCGTCATTGCGCGGTGTGTCACAGACCAGTTGATGAGGCGTCCGTAGCCGCGGCTCAACGCGTCGAGACCTTTATTAATAGGTGTGAACAGAATCTTGTGCCAGGCGTGGCTTCTCGGGTTGCGTTTCAGAAGCTTTGAGCACATCATTGGCACTAACGTCAATGCAGCTGATGTTGACACTATCATGATGATACTGACGATCCATCCGAGCTGATGGAAGAACACTCCGACAGCGCCGTTGACCATGGTGAGAGGCAAGAACACCGCCAACATGGTGAGGGTAGAGGCGATAACGGAGATTGACACCTCCTGAGTGGCGTGTACAGCAGCTTCTTTCGGCTTAGCGCCTCGATCGATATGCGATGTGATATTCTCCAAGACCACGATAGCGTCGTCCACCACCATACCGATAGCAATGGTCAAAGCACTCATTGAGATGATGTTCAACGTGTTGCCTGTTGCAAAGAGGTACACCACTGAGGCCACCAATGAGATCGGGATTGACAACACGATGATGATGGTAGCTCTCCATCTGCCAAGGAAGACAAACACCACCAGCATAACCACGATAAACGTGATGAAGATAGTCTCTTTCAATGAGTCGATGGTGTTGATGATGCTCTCGCTCGTATCGTTAATCAGGTTGATTTTAATATCTGAAGGGAGAGTCTTCTTAATCTTCACAAGCTCTTTGTTGATACCTTGGCATACCTTCACTGAGTTGGCGTCGGTCTGTTTCTGGATAGTCACCATAGCGCCCTGAATCTTGTTCGAGAACACTTTCTGCAGACGTTCCTGCTCGCCGTCGTTCACTCTCGCGACATCTCTTAAATATATAGGTGTGCCTTGGAAGGTGCCGACAACCACGTCGAGCATCTCTTTTGCTGACTTGAACTCTTTCTCGACGCGCACGGCGTAAGTGTTTGAGCCGATGTCAATATTTCCTGCAGGAGTGTTGCGGTTTTCGTATGCCAAAGCCTGTGAAATCTGTTCAACAGTGAGGTTGTATGCTTCAAGTTTGTTAGGGTCGACATACACCTGAATCTCACGTTTTGGAGCACCTGACACTGAGACGGTACCCACACCTGGAACACGTGCCAAAGGTGTTGTGAGCTTGTCGTCAAGGATTTTGTCGAGACCCGAAAGGCTCTCTTCGGCTGTCACGGAAAGGAACATCACAGGGATGTCTTCCATGCTGAACTTGAAGATGGTAGGGTTGCCTGCTCCGTCGGGCAGGTATTGCCGCACCATGTCTAATTTGTCTCGCACGTTGTTTGTCGCATCCTCAATATCAATGCCGTATTCAAACTGCAGTGTGATGACTGACACGTTTTCTTTTGATGACGACGAGAGGTGTTTCAAGTCGCTCACGCCGTTGAGGGTGTTTTCCAAAGTCTTGGTGATATTCGTCTCGATATCCTCCGCGCTGGCGCCTGAATATGACGTCATCACCATGATGGCGTTGGTTCCCATGTCTGGGAAGAGGTTGATCGACAGCTTAGTCAGCGCGAACACACCCAGAATCGCCACCGTAATGAAAACCAGTGATACCGTTACCGGATGGTTTACTGATGATCTATATAAACTCATGATTCTCTTCTATTTACAAAATTATTTCACTACATCGACGGTGATACCGTTCTTCAATTTCGTCTGTCCTGTCATTACGATGGTGGTGTTGTCGTCCAAGCCGCTGATGACCTCGTATTTGTTGCCCATTCTGCGGCCGAGTTCGACGACGGTGTAAGTCACTGTGCCGTCGGCGTTCAAGACATAGACATACTGCTCGCCTGAGCCGACCTGTTTCATGACAGCTCTGTCAGGAATAACAACGCGGAAGTTGTCGCCGTAGTTGACTGTGACGCGGGCGAACATACCTGGGCGCAATGTGAGATCTTTGTTTGCGAACTTCACCTCGACGGCGAAAGTATGTGTCATCGCGTTGATGGTAGGATGGATGAGGTCGACGATGCCTTTGAATACCTGGTCGCCGTAAGCCTCAGTGGTGATTTCCACTTCCATGCCTTTCTTAATCTGTGAATACTGGCTTTCCGAGATGTTGATGAGCATCTTCACCGGATTGATCTTCTGTATGACAAAAAGCGGCTGCGTCATAGCATACATGTCACCGACATCATAGTTGCGGGCTGTCACTATACCAGCGATAGGGCTTCTCAAAACGGTGTTTTCCAAGAGGTTTTTGTATGTTTGTTTCGTCACATCGTATTTCAACGTCATCGCCTCGTAATCTGACTGTGAGGTGGCTCCGATTTCATGAAGCTGTTTGATTCTACCGAATTCGATGGAGTCGTTGATGAGCTGAAGTCTTGCCTTGTCGAGATTCACCTTGTCCATGACGGCAAGTGTCTGACCTGCCTCGACTTTGTCGCCGACCTCGACAAAAATCTTGCTGATACGTGCTGCTGACTGTGGCGCGATGTTGTTCACGATATCGGCTTCGATAGTAGTAGGATAGACCGAAAGTTGTGAGACATATTCGGCGTTTACTGTTGTGACTGTCACTTTTGGGTTTTCCATAACCTGCTGAGTGTTCTGATTCTGCTGTTCGCATGACATCAAAACGACAGCGGCTGATGCGATTAATAATGTGCTTAGCTTTTTCATATTTCGTCTATTTTTATTATCTTATTTAAATTCGTCACCTATAAGTTCTTCGATTGAAGCCTTTGTAACCATGAAGTTGTAAACGGTACGGCTCATTGTGAGTTGCGCCTGCACCAATGCGAGTTGGGCGTCGTTGAGCTCTGTGAGTGTTGTCGTTCCAAGTTCATACATCTTCTCAGCAATGTCGTAGCTTCTCTGAGCCATCTCCACTGTCGATTCGGCTGCAGCGTAGTTTTTCATGTATGTGGTGATTTCATTCTCGTAATTCTTGAATGCCACTCTCAGGTTTCTTTCAGTGTCTTCGATGCTAAGTTCCAACATATTCTGCGAAGCCTTATACTGCTTGATCGTATTACGTTTATAGAAGCCTTCGAAAATTGGGATATTGAGGCTTAAACCAGCCACTGAATAAGGATTCCATTTAAACTTGAAATCATCGCCCATCGCTATGTAATTATATGAGAATGAAGCTGATAGGGTAGGAATGTATTGAGCTTTGGTCATCTTGATTGTGCGCTCCAACTGTTGATTCTGAATTGCCATCTGTGCTAAAGTGCTGTTGTTTTCAAGATTCACGTCATCGCTTGTGATGGTGTACGACATCATCTCGTCTTTATATTGGTCGATGTTGCCTTGCACGCCGATTCTTGTCTCGAGGTCGATGCCCATCACAGCTTTGAGTTGCCAGATGGCGAGCTCGATTGCAGTCAAGGAGCTATAGACGTTAGGCTCAGCGTTTTTGACGTTCACTGACGCTCTAAGATATTCGTATTCTGATGTCTTGCCTGCGTTGTAAAGTTGCTCGGTGCTCTCAAAGTTCTTGACAGCGTTGTCGTAAACCTCTTTGTAAACCTCATGAACCTGCTGTGCCAGCAACACTGCATAATAGGCTTTCTTCACCTGTGCCACCATCGAAATCTTCGAAGAGCGGGCCTGCTCGACGGCGAGTTCCACATCCAATGCCGACAGCTTCAGGGTCTGCCACAGCTGTGCGTTGATGAGAGGCATTGCTGCGCTAACTCCCGCGTTTACGTTGTTCCATTTACCGACTGCGATTTCCATGGATTGACCGCCGAAATCCATAGCCATCACTTGCTTTTTAATTGTTCTCTGGTAGCTTCCGTTGGCGTTGATATTAGGATACAGGGCAGCATATGTGCCTTTTTTAGCGTATCCTGATTTTTCAATGCTAATGTCAGCAATCTTGATGGTTCTGCTTTCATCAAGAGCGATTTCTATTGCCTGGTCGAGGCTGATGATCAGCGAGTCCTGTGCCTGCTGGGCTTTTGCAAGACTGCTTCCCATTATCATCGAAAGGCATAAAATCGTCGTAAATACACTTTTCAATCTTGTCATTTTATCTTAATTTTTTTTATTTTTCATACCTATTAATAATAGGTCGCAAAGATAGAGATTTTATGCAAATGATTTTAAATGATTTGGAACTTTTCAACATCGATTTTTGTCAGTTCAGAGGCGCACTCCGTCATTTCACCCCAAGTGCATAATCTCCAACAAAACTTTTTTTGTTTGTATTTAAAAAATATATATTTTTGCAAGCGTACAACATTTAGAAAATGAAAGCGAAGATTTACGGTGTCTTTATTCTCGTTGAGGCGTTCTTCATGCTGGTCGCCTCGATGGTGGCGTTGTATTACAACGTGCACTGCGGCGAGAAAGACGTGGTGTCGCTGCTCGCTGCCACCATGATTACCGGTATCTTTGGCTTTATCCTGCTGTCAGCTGGTCGTGAGAGAGCTAGAAGAGGCGATGAAAGAGTGAAGAAAATCGACAACCTCACGATGAAAGATTCGTTTGTGCTTGTCACCGTGGCATGGGTGCTCTTCGCAGTGTTCGGAATGCTGCCGTTCATCTTCACTGGCGCCATCGACAACGTCACCGACGCCTTCTTCGAGTCGATGTCGGGCTTCACCACGACAGGCTCCACTATCATGAATAACATTGATTCACAACCTCATGGAATTTTGTTCTGGCGAAGCATGACGCAATGGCTCGGCGGTTTGGGAATCATCGTGTTGTTCCTCGCCATCATCCCTGCGGTTAATAAAAACTCAAACAAAACAATGCTTTTCTCTGCAGAGATGTCTGGTTTGAGTGTCAAGAAGTTACATCCTAAAATGGCTGTCACAGCACGTCATCTTTGGATTATCTATATGTTCCTTACTGTGGCATGTTTCTTCGCTTACTGGGCAGGTCCGATGAATATGTACGATGCTGTATGCCATGCGCTGACAACCATGTCGAGCGGCGGATTCAGTACACATCAGGCAAGTTTGGGATATTTCAACTCAAGTTATATTGAATACGTCTGCGTCATATTCATGATTTTGTCAGGTATCAACTTCTCGTTATATTATTTCCTTTCGAGAGGCGATGTGAAATATTTCCTGAAAAACGAAGAGCTGCGTTGGTTTTTGGGTGTGGTGATTCTTACAGTCGCTGTCGTGACCGCTTTGTTTTACTATGCTCCAAGTGTCGAGACTGTGTCGACAGACACCTCGGTGTATCCAGAGCCTACATTCGAGGCAAGGCTGCGAACATCATTGTTCCATGTCACGGCTATCATAACATCAACTGGCTATCAGGGCTCTTGCTATGACTATAACCTCTGGGGTGGACTCTTCTTGATACCGACATTGCTGCTGATGCTCAGCGGCTCATGCGCGGGATCAACATCGGGAGGTATCAAAGTCATTCGTTGGATGGTGTGCATGAAGTCTATTCGCAACACTATCAAACAGATGATGCATCCTAGCGCAGTGTTCACTGTGAAAGTTTCAAGAGAGGTGGTTTCAAACGACATCCTTTTCAGGACGTTGAATTTCCTCTTTTTCTATGTGATAATATGTATCGTTAGCGTGATAGTGCTTGTCATCAGCGGCTGTGATTTCCAGGAAGGAATCTTCAACGCTATCACGGCATTGAGCAATATGGGTCCAGGCGTTGGCACGACAGGTCCGGCTACGACATTCTCAGATTTGACAGTCACAGCAAAATGGGTGATGTCGTTCCTGATGCTTATCGGACGTCTTGAGATCTACACCGTGTTGCTGCTGTTCACACCTACATTCTGGAATAAAAAATAAGGCTTTTGCAAGCCTTATTTTTCTTGATTTCTTTCCTTGACTATTTCTTCCTGCTTGTCGCGAGGCATCGGAACGTATTGATGGAACTCCATCGAGTAGTTTGCTCGTCCGGAAGTGATGTTTCGCAATGCTGTAGCGTAGCCGAACATCTCCATCAAAGGCACGAAGGCGTCGAGCTTCTGCGAACCTTTACGGAAACGGCGCATAGCCTCGATACGTCCGCGGCGTTTGTTGAGGTCGCCGGTGACGTTGCCGATGTAGTCGTCAGGAGTGTTGACTTCGACCTTCATCGTAGGCTCAAGCAATACTGGATTTGCCTTCATGAAAGCCTGTTTGAAACACATCTGGGCGCAGAGCTGGAATGCCATGTCGGAAGAGTCGACAGGGTGGGAACTACCGTCCACGAGCACGCATTTCACGTCAACGACAGGATAGCCTGCAAACGGGCCTTTGTTCATGGCAGCCTGCAGACCTTTCTCCACTGATGGGATGAACTCCTTAGGAATCACGCCGCCTTTGGTGATATCGACGAACTCGAAGCCCTTGCCAGGGTTAGGCTCGAAGCGGATGACGGTATGTGCGAACTGACCCTTGCCGCCAGTCTGTTTCACAAATCTATAGTTGCATTCGAACTGTGAAGTGATTGTCTCTCTAAATGATACCGATGGCGCGCCAACGCTTACCGGCACCTTGAACTCGTCTTTCAGACGGTCGACGATAATCTCGAGGTGCAGCTCGCCCATGCCCGCGATGATGGTCTCTTCGGTCTCCTCGTCGAAATGAGCGCGGAACGAAGGGTCTTCGTTGCAAAGCTTAGCCAATGCCTCACCGAGTTTGTTGCGGTTTTTCTTATCTTCGAGGTTCACCTTCATCTCGATGACCGCTGGCGGGATATGGATGTTTTCAAGCAGCAACGGTGAGTTCTCGTCGCATAAGGTGTCGCCTGTGCGTGTGATCTTCATACCCACGAGAGCCACGATTTCACCTGCGCTTGCCTCTTGAATCTCCTCGCGTTCCTTAGCCTTGATGCGGAAGATACGTCCGATACGCTCAGTCTTGCCTTTGTTGGTGTTGTACACGCTCATGCCGTTGGTGAGCTTGCCGCTGAACACGCGGATGAACGTCTGCTGACCTACGTAAGGGTCGTTGATGAGCTTGAATGCGAGGGCTGCCAATGGCTCGCTCTCGACAGGGTTGCGCTGGCATGTCTTCTCCTCATCATAAGGGTCGTGCGCGATGATGGCGCCGAGGTCCTTAGGTGATGGCAGGTAGTCGACGATGGCGTCGAGCAACAGCTGGATACCTTTATTTTTATATGCAGAGCCACACAAAACAGGCACCATCATGAGTTTGATAGTCGCTTTGCGGATGGCTGCTTTAAGCATATCTACCGGGATCTCTTCCTCAGCGAGATAAAGCTCGGCGATGTCATCGTCAAAGTCAGCGACATGCTCTATGAGGTTCTGACGTGCTGCCTGAGCCTGTCCCATCAGATTCTCCGGGATAGGACCGACGATGCGTTCTTTTTCTTTAAAAATCACCGAGTTCATATTCACGAGGTCGACCATGCCTTCGAAGTCGTTTTCCACGCCGATAGGCAGATGCAGCGGCACTGCATTGGCTCCGAGATATTTGTTCATCTGGTTGACGACTTCATTGAAATCGGCACCGGTGCGGTCCATCTTATTCACGAAAGCGATACGTGGCACGCGGTATTTGTCAGCCTGGTTCCACACTGTCTCACTCTGTGGCTGCACGCCTCCGACAGCGCAGAACACTGCCACCATGCCGTCGATGACTCTCAACGAACGCTCCACTTCCACAGTAAAATCGACGTGGCCGGGAGTATCGATTAAGTTAATCTGATAGTCGTTCCAATGCGTTGTGATAGCAGCTGAAGCAATGGTGATGCCGCGCTCCTGCTCCTGTTTCATGAAGTCCATGGTAGCCTGACCGTCGTGTGTCTCACCGAGTTTGCGGTTCACGCCAGTGAAGAACAAAATGCGTTCGGAAACAGTTGTCTTTCCTGCATCGATATGCGCAGCAATACCGATGTTTCTTAATTTTGAAATATTTTGACTCATTGTAATATATTGATTTTCAATGAAATAAAAGTAGTTAGCTAATCTTGCTTTTCAGTTTGCAAAAATAGGTAAAAATGCTGAAAGATTAAAGAATTTTTTTTATTTTTGCGCTATTATTTAATTATAGGTATTATGTTTAAAGGTCATCCAAAAGGTTTGTACGCTCTCGCTTTGGCTAATACTGGCGAGCGTTTCGGCTATTACACAATGCTTGCAATATTTGTATTATTTTTGCAGGCAAAATTCGGTTTGTCGGCTAAGGCGGCAGGACAATTTTATGGAGTTTTTCTTGCCACGGTTTATTTCATGCCGATTTTAGGAGGCTTCATTGCTGATAAATTCTGGGGCTATGGCAAGACCGTCGTCACCGGAATCTTGGTGATGTTTACAGGTTATCTGCTGCTGTTTACACAAAAAGACGCTGCTGGCAGCATGGCATTCACCATGATGATAATAGCTTTGTTCTGCATCGCAGTGGGAACAGGCTTGTTCAAAGGCAATCTGCAGGTGATGGTCGGTAATCTTTATGACGATGCAAAATATGCTGCAAAACGTGACGGCGGATTCAGCCTTTTCTATATGGCAATCAACATCGGCTCGATGTTTGCTCCAACTACTGCAACAGCTGTCACCAACCTTTTCTTAGGTAAGAGCGGCTATACCTATGATGCCAATATTCCATCATTGGCACATCAATTCCTTGACGGAACGATAACTGCCGACGGTATGACACGTCTCGAGACTTTAGCAGGATATCAGAGCACTTTCAATGGCGACATGACCGCCTTCTGTACAAGCTATATCGATTCATTATCAGTGGCTTACAGCTATGGATTCGGCATCGCTTGTCTCTCGTTGATATTATCAATTGCAATCTATTTCGGCTTCAGAAGACTGTTCAAACATGTCGATGTTCGTAAAGGCGATAAGGCAGCCGTTGAAGAAAAGGTTGTTGAGCTGACTCCAAAACAGACAAAAGACCGTGTTTTGGCGTTGTTCCTCGTGTTTGCAGTGGTTATCTTCTTCTGGATGGCGTTCCAGCAGGCTGGTCTGACACTGACGTATTTCGCCCGTGACTATACAGCATCGGTGGCGACAGGCTGGACCCGCATTGGATTCGACGTGTTCACGCTGGCGATGATAGCCGCTGGCGTTTATGCTTTGTTTGGAATATTCCAAAGTGATACAAAAAAAGGAAAGCTTCTTTCTGCCTTGTTGTTGGCGGCATGTGTGGCAGGTGTGTGGTATAAAGCCATCACCGTCGACGACAGGGTGGAGCTGCTTCCTCAGATCTTCCAGCATTTCAACCCGTTCTTTGTGGTGGCACTGACACCTGTTTCGATAGCGTTGTTCGGCGCATTGGCAAAGAGAGGCAAGGAGCCTTCAGCACCTCGTAAGATTGCATTGGGAATGTTGGTGGCGGCTTTGGGTTACTGCGTGATGGCAGCCGCATCAATCGGACTCCCGTCACCGAAGGAGCTCGCCGAGACTGGTGGCGTAAGCAATATCCTTGTGTCACCTAACTGGCTGATATCCACTTATTTAGTGCTTACTTTTGGAGAGTTGCTGCTCAGCCCAATGGGCATCTCTTTCGTGTCGAAAGTGGCTCCTCCGAAACTCAAAGGCTTGATGATGGGACTTTGGTTCGGCGCGACAGCAATAGGTAACTATCTTACCTCAGTCATCAGTAATATCTGGAACACAGGTCTTTCTCTGGTGATGATTTGGGGTGTCTTGATAGTGCTTTGCGTGATTTCCGCAATCTTTATGTTCTCAATGATGAAACGCTTGGATAAAGCGACATCAGAAGAATAGCTGAGATATTACTTTCCGATGCAAAAACGGCTGAAGATGTTGTTTAAAACCTCGCCGTTTGTGACCTCTCCGGTGATGCTGCCGATGTGATAAAGCGCCTGACGCAAATCCTCGGCAAGCAAGTCAGCGGAGAGTTTGTTTTCCAAACCGTTTTTCACCTGCTCAAGGCTTTCTTTGGCATGTGTCAACGCCTCGAAATGCCTGATATTGCTGACCAAAGTGGTGTTTCCATCAATATCTGGCATATCGGTATAACGATGGCGTATGCTGCTTTTCAAGTTCTCAATATCTTCCGGATTCTTTGCCGACATATACGAGAATGTGAGCAGACCGTGGATGTCGTACAAATCCATTCCTGTAATGCTGTAGCAATACTCGTCAGTCATGTAGCCGCCATGATTTTCGATGTTTTTTTCGTATGTCGACTTCATATAATCGAGATAATCGTCGTTCAGGGTGAACATTTTCGTTGCATCCATTATGTCGCTTTTGTTCACCATGATGATGAGCTCTTGTTTCAACACGTTAACACTGTTTACAATGTCTTTCCATGCTTTGATGATGCCTTTCACAGACTTGGTGCCGTCAAGTAAACCGATTACGATATCGGCTTCAGAAATTTTCTTGAACGTGCGCTCGATGCCAATTTTTTCTATGGTTTCCGAGGTCTCGCGGATACCTGCTGTGTCGATGAAACGGTACATTAGGCCATCGATGGTGAATGTCTCTTCAATGGTGTCGCGTGTCGTTCCTTCGATATCGCTGACGATGGCGCGTTCCTCACCGAGAATGGCATTCAAAAGCGTGCTTTTCCCAGTGTTGGTTTCACCTACGATAGCCACAGGAATGCCATGTTTTATCGCGTTGCCCATTCTGAAAGAATCGGTTAGCTTGCCAATATGTTTCAATGCTGTGCCAAGCAGCTCATTAAGCTTCTTGCGGTCGGCGAACTCGACATCCTCTTCAGAGAAATCGAGTTCAAGTTCCAAAAGTGAGGTCAAATCGACCAATTTTGAGCGCAAGTCACGCAATTCATTTGAGAAGCCGCCTTTGAGCTGATTCACTGCTATCCTGTGTTCTGCCTCATTTTGAGCCGCTATCAGGTCGGCGACAGCTTCTGCCTGTGCCAAGTCGAGTTTCCCGTTGATGTAGGCACGTTTAGAGAACTCGCCTGGTTCAGCAAGGCGACAGCCTCTGACACAGAGCAATTCCAAAATCTTCTGCTGCACGAATTCCGAGCCGTGACAGCTTATCTCAACAGAATCTTCGCCAGTGTAGGAGTGGGGCGCCTTGAAAAACGTCACCAAAACGTCGTCGACCATCGGTTTGTCGTCTGGTACTGGGTCGAAGATTTCGCCATAATATGCCTTGTATGGCTCAATGTCATTGATATTCAATATCTTGCCGTTCTTTCTGAAGATGTAATGTGCAATATCATGACTGTCTGTGCCTGAAAGCCTGATTACTGCAATGGCTCCAGTTCCCGAAGCTGTAGAAACAGCGCAAATTGTGTCGTACTTGCTCATATTAGTCCATGTTTAAAATCAGTTCAACCTGTTCGGCTTTGATACGTTTCGCAATGATATGTTTATCTTTATCAAGGACATATATCATCGGCGTGTTCTGGATATCGTATTTTGAAAGCAGATTGTTTATGTCTGTCGAGTTGATTTCCACCGGGAAAATCACCATCTCAGGATGACGTTCACGAGTCTCTTCCAAGATAAGGCCTTCCTTAGCGCATTTCTGGCATGTCTTATCGTAGAAAACCACAACAATATAAGAGGCTTCAATGGAATACATATCTCCAATTTCAGGCAGTTTTGCGCCTATTTTAAGGTTTTCAAGATAACTGGCTCGGTCTGCCATTATGCTCAGCATGCTGCTTGTCACATTAGGCAAATCCAGCTTCATGAAATAGTCGTCGACGAGATGGATGTAAACGTCGTCAAGATTCATGTATTTCGGATTGAAATATTTGATGTAGAAAAACCATAGCAGATAGTCGCGCACCGCAACGCAATCGCCAGCTTTTGCTATAAGTTTGTCGATTTTTTCATTGATGAGATTTGCATCGTTGTAAAGATTGTCGAAATATGTATTTAACTTATTCTCAATCAGCGGATAGGTGATGACTCTTGGATCATTTAAAGGAAAATCATCCCAATAGTCATCCATAGTGTGGCGTTTTAACGAATTTATCACCGTATTGATAAACGCGTCTTTCTTCTTGAGTCTCAATGACTCTTCAAAATTATCCAAATCCTTTTTCAGCGAGTCGGCTTTCTTCCAATTTTCAGGATGATAACCTTCTTCACTCTCCAAAGCCGCAATATCCGCCTCGGTTTTGCGTACTTTAGCCATCAGTTCGTAGTAAAGCTTTGTCTCTTTAGCACTACCTTTTACCTTATAAGTGCTCCAATTATCTAAATCATTGATAATCACTTTAAAACGTTGCTTGTTATTTACCAAAACCTCAGTCAAAGGGAAGTTGTTACTGTTTTTTAAAAGATAAATGCCTTCGGTTAATTTCGTCTTGCTTTTGTAACACATCGTACCGTTTTTAGACTTTAAAGTGTCCAAAACGAAAGACTTTGCACCAACATATTTGCAAAAATAATATTCGCCATCTTGTTGATTATCAATCTTAAACTGAATATTAGTCTGTGAAAATCCGATTGTTGGAAGCAGTAGACAAACAACAAATAACAATTTTTTAATCATGTCTGAAAATTTTTGCAAAAATAATGAAAAATACGTGTCGTAACCCAAAATATTTTGTATCTTTGCTTGTCTAAAAACTTAAAAACATGAGACCTTTATCTTATTTTAAAGTCCCATTGCTATTCTGTTTAATCATTGAAATACAGGTAGTTAGCTCTTTTGTCGCATTTGGACAGGAGGGAGAGGGGATGCGTGTGGCATTTTGGAACTTCGAAAACTTTTTCGATCCGTTTGTCGATTCCACGAGAGTTTATAACGAATTTACTGAAAATGGCGGTCAACATTGGACAAAATCCCGGTTTTACAAGAAACGAAACAACATGTACAAGGCGATTTTGGGAATTTCGGATAACGAACCGCTGGCAGTGCTTGGAATTGCTGAGATTGAGAATGAATATGTGCTGAAAATGCTGTTTAATCAAACGCCTTTGAAAACACATAATTATCGCATAGTTCATTATGAAGGCGACGACAAACGAGGCATCGATGTGGCTATGGTTTATTGCATCGACAAGCTGCAACTCATTTATACTGAACCGATTAAGGTGAGAAATCCAAAGAATCCGAAATATAAGACACGAGATATTTTATATGCTAAATTTTACGACAGGCGAGGGGATACTTTGCATGTTTTCGTCAACCACTGGCCGTCGCGTTACGGTGGCGAGCGTGAGACCATAAAACTGCGAGCTCTTGCAGCTAACACATTGAAACACAAGGTAGATTCGTTGGTGTTTCTGCATCAGACCATACCTAAAATAATAATAATGGGTGACTTTAACGACACTCCGGAAGATCCGAGTATCAAAGATGTGTTATGTGCCAAACCGCTTGATGAGACTGCTGAAAATGATGTTTTAATGAATCTGTTTACCGATGGAAAGCATCTTGGCTTTGAAGGAACATTGAAACATCAGTACAACTGGCAGATCTTTGACCAAATCATTGTCTCTGAATCATTGATTGACAATGACAAAGGTTTATCGTACAAGAAAAATAGCGCACAAATATACCATGGCGACTTTCTCTTTGAAAAAGACGAATCGTTTGGTGGCGTGAAACTGTTCAGAACATACGTGGGACCAAAGTACTTTGGTGGCTACAGTGACCATTTGCCAGTGTATATCGACTTGATATTCAAGTGATTATGCTATAGTTAACCACGTTTGCAGATGCTCTTGAAATCGCAGAAACTGCAGTTTTTAACTTCTTCGGTCTGTGTGAACGGAATGTCTTTGTTGAAAATCTCTTCCAAGAACTCGTTGAAGTACTTGTCGCAAGTCGCTTCAAACGAGGCGCTTAAATCATGTAACTCGTTGATTTCCAAATTGTAAAGACCATGACTTAACTTTTGGAAGCCGACGATTCCCGGTTGAATCAACTCTGGTTTAACCTCAGGATGATTGTCCAAATACAGGTATTTGTACATCAACAACTGTATCGATTTTTCAGCCATTGACGTGATTTTGTCGTTCTTTATGCCGATTTTCACGTCGTAAGGGTTCACTTTGCCGGTTTTGTAATCAATAACTCTGATTTCTTCATTGACCTTGTCGATTCTGTCTGCGAAACCGTGAAGCAATACCTTGTGTCCTTGATATTCAACTTCTTTGGTTAGCTCGATCTCTGTGTCGATTATCGACATTTGTATGCCTTCTTCAAGGAACTTCTTCTCATAACGGATGAAGTTTTCGAGCATATTGTCAATGACAGTCTTGTTCAGATAATTAAATCCTGTATCCGGCAGACCATTTGCGAATCCATTGTCAATCAATGATTTATGATAGCATTCTTTGAAATGTTTCTTGTACATCTCATCGAAAAGCGCCAACGAAATAATCTCGTTTTTGTTGAAAAGCTTGTAAAAATAGTCCAGAGTTGCGTGGATGATGCTTCCGACAACGTTTACCTGGATCTCCTCATCAGGCGATTTGTCCTCGATTTTCTCGATGTTTTTCCAATAAAACTGCAGCGGACATCTCACATAAACACCAATAGAAGTAGGTGAGAGTTTCTGTATTTTATTTAAGATTTCGTCGGTTTTAACCACCTCTATACCATTTTCTTTATCATTGATAGATGGTGATTTATATTGTAAATATTCAAGCTTTACTTTAGGATTGTTTTTTGCGTATTCATACTCCAACTGCCTGATGAAACGACTCGGCTCGCCCATGCCCGACAAATCTGCAATGTTATTGTAATACAGGTTGATTTGCTTGGCATTTTGCAGCAAACGATAGAAATGATATGCGTAAACAGCCTGTTGCTGGTCGTACGTCGGCAGACCGTATGCTTTGCGTAAGTCAAACGGAATCAAGCTGTTGTTGTTCTTATTTTGAGGCAAGATACCTTCGTTAACACTCAAAAAATGAATGACATCGAAGTCAAGGTTTCGAGTTTCAAGCAATCCCATGATTTGCAAACCATCTTTATCGCCCTGCAAATTGATTGCCATTTGACTTGCAACCTGCGCATAAAGCATTTGTAAATCAATGATTTGGATATAATCCGAGTATTTATTAAGAAGTAATTCGAGTCTATTGGTAATCCTACCGGCAACGCTGATCTGATTTTTAATGAAATTGTTGTTTTTCTCAAGTTTTGCTATTGAAAGAATCAATAATTCCTTTAAAGATGATACGCATTCCTTGGCATTCTTCCATTTTTTAATCGCAAGATTAAGAAAATCAAAGAGTTGAGTGTTGTCTTCAAACTGTTTCAGATCCGATTTTTTGAAATAATAAGTTGTTTCTTGAGCCATTTTCATCAGCCAGGAATTCAGCTTATCGTATTCTAACCCTTTGAAAATCAGCTTAATGAAATCGGAATTGCAGAAGCGCAAGAATGTCCAGAGATAAATCTTGTTCTCGTTATCACTTAATGTGTTTTGATATCTAAACCATTGATCCACAAAGTGATAGACTATTGTCTTATCAAAAGGATAACCCATCGTCACTTGAATATTGCCCACTGCCTCCGGAATCGCATTCAAAACCGGTATCAACAGCGACTCATCCGCCAATACAATCACTTCTCTCTTATCCTTCTTATCCTCCTTATCCTTCTTTAGCTGGAGCTGCAAGGCATTCGTCTGCACTGCATTACCTGAAACACTGATTACATTTATCTTTTTCTCTTGGGTCAGGAAGTTGTCGTCAATGAAGTTTTTCTCAATATTTGGGTGTTTTTTGAAAAATTTTCTGGCAAAATGTCCTGCTTCTTGCTGCTCATCTTCAAAATAATACTTATCTAAGTCCCAGAGCATCACTGCGTTACCGCTTTCAACCATGCGCACGATAATGTTTTCTTCGGTAGTAGTAAGCGCATTGAAGCCGGCAAAAATGATTTTTCTGCCCTTGGTGCATTTCTGTAAAGTGGAGTCGTCAAATGACGCTATCTTCTTGGTTATCAAGCCATAATAGCCCTGATAATTCTTCAACAAAGTTTCACGAAGATTGTTATAGTAGGTAAGAAGCGACCCGAAAAACTTCAGATAATTCGATTCCACACCGTTTTCAAGGCCAAGATTCCATTCCTCGATCTCTTTCGCGTCTTTCAGATGTGAAAAAAGCTTTTCCGCATTCACGCCGTATTGGTCGATCTCGTCGAAATCCTTAGCCATCTGGGCAGCATACGGGAAAAACTCCTGATTCATCTTAATTATCTCAAAGATAACTTCAATATTATCAATGAGTTGTAATCCGCTCCATTCCTCCATCGCCTGTTGGATAGAGAGGATTTGCGGCACCCAGAAGTTGGTATTTATGGTCTTCGCGAGCTCGGTTCTCAACTGCAAAGCAGCACGTTTGTTCGGGAAAACAATGGTGATGTTCTCCTTCGTCAAATCGTAATGACTTGTAATATAATCACTTATCTTCTGGATGAAAGCCATGATTCCGCGTTTTTCAGTTGTTCCTGCGTGCCCAAATCGAACCAATACTCGGGATGTATCAGTTTTGATGTAACTTTATGATTCTCAGCGATTTTCTGATATAATCCGAAAACGTAGCATGGCTTTACTTCAAATTCCTTGAAATATTGAGGTTTGAAAAGATGTATTCCGCTGAATGACAATAATTTACATTCGTTTGGCAACGCGCCGTTTCCGTCATAATCATTGGTTTCAGTGTTAAACCTTCCAAGGAAATTGTTGTTGTTGTCGAACACCAGCTTACGTTTGCTGATTCGTTCTTGTGTTAGAAGCCATGCGGCATCATCGCTTTTGCAGAAATCGTCGTAAAAGACTTTTAAATCAACATTTGTGAGCACATCCACGTTGTGAACCAGCACTGCTTCGCTTTGCTCGAAATAGGGCAGAGCCTGCAGGATGGCACCTCCGGTGTCCATCAGAAGCGGTCGCTCGTCAGAAATCTCGATAATCACGTCAGCATGAGATTTCTCGACTTCGCTCGAAATGACGACACCATCCCCGTCATTTCGACCGGAGCGAAGCGTAGTGGAGAAATCTCCTAAAAACTCAATTATCTGCTCTCCAAAATGATGAACATTTATGACAATATGATTGAAACCCTGTCCTATCAACTCTTCAAGCAACACTTCAAGTAAAGGCTTTTTATTTATTGATACTAAAGCCTTTGGCGTGTTCGCTGTCAACTCTTTTAATCGGGTCCCGAGACCTGCTGCGAGGATAAATGCCGTTCTTCTATTTCGCTTCATAGACATGAGAGATATGTTGTGCCAAGTGGTTGATTTCGACGTTCACCATCGGATAGTTTTCATGTATAAGCTCGCCGATTCTTTGCGCGAAAAACACCGAACGATGCTGTCCGCCCGTGCATCCGAAGTTGATTTGCAGATTCTTGAAACCGCGCTCAAGATAGTTGTCAATTGATTGATATACAAGCATTTGTACGTTTTGCAAGAAGTAATGCACATCAGGTTTATCCTCTAAAAACTCTTTTACGTCAGCGTCTTCGCCTGTGCTTTTCTTGAATTCCACGAAACGTCCTGGATTCGGCAAAGCTCTGCAATCGAAAACATAACCGCCACCATTGCCGCTCTTGTCGTAAGGAACGCCGCCGTTTTTGAACGAGAAGCTGTTTACTGTGATTGTAAGTCGTTCAGGCTCAACGCTTTCGTATTTTAAAAGCAAAACACCGAACTGCTTGATGACAGCTTGCAGTTCCGGCAACTCGAAAGGTAACGACCAATTGTCACAAGCCTTCATGATCTCACGAATGGCATACGGAATGCTCTGCATGAAGTGTAACTTCTTCTGTATCAAGCCTCTGAAGCCATAGGCGCCAAGAACTTGAAGCAGTCGCAACAAAACAAATGAAGGAAAATACTTGTCGAATGTTTCGACTGTTGAGGATTTCTCCACTTCGCTCCACTCCGGTCGAAATGACACGTCCTGATTGTCATTTCGAGCGACCACAGGGAGCCGAGAAATCCTTTTTTTGTAATACTCAATCAGTTCATTGCGTAGCTCTTGCGGCATCTTCGCTTTCACCTGATACAGCAGCGAAACTACGTCATATTGCAGCGGTCCTTTTCTTCCGCCTTGATAATCAATGAAATATGGCTCGTTGTCGACAATCATGATGTTACGCGACTGGAAATCACGATACATGAAGAAATCCGATGGAGCCTCCAAGATGTATTTTGCAAGTCGTTGAAAATCAGTGTCTAAACGAGTCTCGTTGAATGAAATCTCTTCCTGCTCCTTCAAAAAACAGTACTTGAAATAATTCAAATCCTCCATGATTGACATCTCGTCGAAAGCAGGAGTGGGGAACGCTTTGGAATAATCAAGTCCTTTGTGTCCAACTGTCTGAAAATCAACGAGTTTATCAAGGGATTTTTTGTATAATTCTATAGTGTTTTCATCATATTTACCGTTTTTTAAACAGTTTTCAACATGATGGAACAGTGCGACATCACCCAAGTCTGTCTGAATGTAAATCTCTTTGGAAGGAGAGATTGCCAAAATCTCTGGAACGGGCAGTCCGCATTCGTGGAAATGCTTGGAAAAACTGAAAAAAGCCTCATTTTCTTCAATGTTGAGATTATGTGCTCCAATCAAATAACGTTTGTCGGTTTTAACCCGAAAATAGCGTCGCGACGAGCCTGAACTCGGCATCGCATTGATTTCCAATACTTTTTCACCCAAATTTTCGATGAGTTCCGCTATCGTTTTCTTAATCTCTTCCAAAGTCAACATACGCAAAAATTTAGGTTACAAACTTACAAAATTTTTTCAAAATAATGCATTTTCGTGAGAAAATTATTATCTTTGCAGCCTATTTTTGCTCCAATATCGAGTTTTGTGAAAACAAAATTCTGATAACGACTTAATTAAATTATTGATTATCAAACATTTATCAAAAAATGAACGCTACCGAACTCAAGACAATTGAGAAACTCAACAAGCCGACAATTTTGCCTGGCTCTGTAAAAATCAATGTGAAAATTGATGTTAATGAAGAAGAAACGAAGCTTCCTGAAGAGGAAATTATGCCTCAAAATGAGGAAATTCCACAGGATGCCGAGCTTGATTTATCTAACGACAACGAAAACGAAGAGGAGGAAGAGTTGGAATTCGATTTCTCGAACCTTAACAAACTCCAACTCGTTGAACTTCTTGAAGAAACAGTCCAGGATCCGGATGTTGCTAAGATCAAGGATAAAGTTGCCGCTATCAAGACTAACTTCTTGAGACTCAATAAGGTTGATCGTGATAAAGAGATGGAGCAATTCATCCTCGACGGTGGCGACAAAGAAAGCTATGAGCACAAAGACGACCCGCTGGAGGTGCGTTTCAAAGCCGCTTTCGACATTTACAAGGTAAACAAAGAGAGATACAAGGAAGAACAGGAGAAGCAGAAAGCTGAGAACCTTCAGAAAAAGCTTGAAATCATTGAGGAATTGAAGGCTTTGATTTATTCTGAAGAGACTCTGAAGAAGACCTACGATGACTTCCGCGCCCTTCAGGACAGATGGAAAGAAATCGGTCAGGTGCCTGCAAACGAGGTTTCAAATATCTGGAACACATATCATTTCCTTATCGAGAAATTCTACGATAAAGTTAAGATTAACAGAGAGTTGCGTGACCTTGACCTGAAGAAGAATCTTGAGGCTAAGATCGAGCTTTGCGAAAAGGCTGAACTCCTGCTTCTTGAGAAATCACAGACCAAAGCGTTCAAGGCATTACAGAAATATCACGACGAGTGGAAGGAAATCGGTCCTGTTCCGCAAGATAAGAAAGACGAGATTTGGGAGCGTTTTAAGAACACAACCGATAAGGTAAACCAGATTCGCCGCGAGCATTACGCAAAGATCGAGGAAGAGCAGAAAGCCAACTACGAGGCTAAGGAAGCTATCTGCGTGAAGATGGAAGAGATTGTGAATGAACCTGTTAACAGCATCAACGGCTATCAGAAAAAGTCGAATGAGGTTAACGATTTGTTCAAGACCTGGAAGGAAATCGGTCCTGTGTCGAAGAAACAGAGCGATGAGATCTGGAACCGCTTCAAAGGCTCGATGAACACATTCTTCGAGGCAAAGAAAGAGTTCTTCAGCAAGCTCAAAGTACAGCAGATGGAAAACTACAACAAGAAGGTTCAAATCTGCGTGGAAGCTGAGAATCTCGTCGAATCGACAGAGTGGAAGAAGACCACCGACCGCATCAAACAGCTCCAGGAAGAATGGAAGACCATCGGTCCGGTGCCGAGACGTCATTCAGACAAGATCTGGAAGCGTTTCCGCAGCGCCTGCGACGCGTTCTTTGCAAGAAAAGCCGAGCATTTCTCAGGAATCAAAGGAGAAGAGGATGCCAACCTCAAGGCAAAACAGGAAATCATCGAGCGCATCAAGGCTTACGAACTTAAGAAAGACCGCAACGAGAATATGGAGGCAATCCGCGGATTCCAGAGAGAATGGATGGCTATCGGTCACGTCCCGATGAAATACAAAGACAGCATCCAGAACGAATACCGCAGCCTCATCGATGGCTTGTTCGACAAGATGCGCGCCAACGATAACGAGGCGACAACCAACGAGTATCGTAACATGGTCTCAGGTTTGAAGGAAGATCCGGATTCACGCGACAAAGTCAGAAGAGAACGCATGAACCTCCAGACCAAGATCCAGAGACTGCGTGACGAGATCACTACTTTGGAGAACAACATCGGATTCTTCGCAAGAAGCAAGCAGTCAGAGCTTCTGAAGCTTGAATACGAGAAGAAGATTGCCAAGATCAAGAACGACGTTAAGGTTCTCGAGGCAAAGGTTAAGATTTTAAACGAACAATAATAAAATCTGATATTCCCGTAGGGACAAGGCTTGCCTTGTCCCTACATGTTTATATGAATTCAAATTCTTTTGGAACGGCATTTTGTTTGACGACCTTCGGTGAATCCCATGGTCCGGCCATTGGTGGTGTTATTGACGGCTGTCCTGCTGGTGTTTTGCTTGATAAATCATTGATTGAAAATGAGTTATCACGTAGAAAGTCGGGACAGAATAATGCCATGTCGACGCGCAAGGAGCCTGATGAGGTCGAGTTCCTCTCGGGTTTGTTTGAAGGCAAGACAACCGGCACTCCGATAGCGTTCATGATTCGCAACAAAGACGCGAAAACCTCTGATTATGAGAATATCAAGGATGTTTTCCGTCCTTCGCATGCCGATTTCACCTATCAGATGAAGTATGGAATAAGAGATTATGCAGGCGGAGGCAGGGGCTCGGCAAGGACATTGTTGCCATGTGTTGTTGCGGGTGCAATCGCCAAACAGATTCTCGCATCGCAAGGCATTGAGATTCAATCAGATGTGATTCAGATAGGCAAGGAGAGAAGTAAAAGCTTCTCGAAAGACGAGATTGAACGCATTTTAAGCCGTTATAGAGAAGAAAAGGATACCGTGGGCGCAGTTGTCCAAGGAATCGTCAAAAACACTCCTGTAGGCCTCGGAGAGCCCGCTTTTCAAAAGTTTCATGCGGTGTTGGCACAGGCTATGATGACAATCAACGCGGCGAAGGGCTTTGAGATAGGCGAAGGATTCAATGCGGCAGGCATGCGAGGAAGCGAATGCAACGATGAATTCACATTAGATGGCAAGCAAATCCGCACCAAGACAAATCACTCTGGTGGCGTGCAAGGTGGCATCACAAACGGCGAGGATATAGTTTTCAAAGTCGCATTTAAGCCGATCCCGTCAGTGATGTATCCGCAGCAAACCGTTGATATCCAAGGAAATGCGACGACAATAGAGATTCAAGGACGTCATGATGTTTGCGTGGTGCCTCGAGTGGTCCCGATGGTTGAGGCGATGGCCGCGATGGTCACTCTCGACTTCATTTTGTTAAAAAAATGCAACAAAATATAGCGCAATATTAAAATTTTGTGTATTTTTGCAGTCGAAAACTTCAGGGCAAGGTGAAATTCCTTTCCGGCGGTGACAGTCCGCGACTTCCCCAAGGGGAACTGATTCGGTGAAATTCCGAAACCGACGGTGACAGTCCGGATGAGAGAAGTTTGTTTGTTTTAATTTTTCAAAATATGCTGCCCTGATGTTTATTTAGGGCTTTTTTTATGTCATATTGCGAAAAAGACATCGAGTTTATGCGGCGTGCCATCGAGCTCGCCAAGAAGGGCGGAGGATACGTCCATCCGAATCCTTTGGTGGGCTGCGTGGTCGTGAAAGACGATGAAATAATCGCCGAGGGATACCATGAAAAATACGGCGAATTTCATGCCGAACGCAATGCATTAACACGCTGTCAATCAGAAACTAAAGACGCTTTACTTTATGTGACACTTGAACCTTGCTGCCACTACGGCAAAACGCCACCTTGCACCGAAATAATCATCGAAAAAGGCATCAAAAAAGTGTTTGTCGGCATCCTCGACCCGAACCCGTTAGTAGCTGGAAAAGGCGTGAAGATATTGCGAGACGCAGGCATAGAAGTCGAGGTCGGGCTTTGTGATGACGAGATTCGGAAACTGAATAAGGTGTTTTTGAAATATATCACCACCAAGAGGCCTTACGTCATCATGAAGACAGCGATGACCCTCGACGGAAAAATTGCAGCGCACACTGGCGATTCGAAGTGGGTGACAAATGAGGAATCACGCAAGATGGTGCATGAATTGAGAAGTGAATTGGCTGGCGTTATCGTTGGTATTGGCACTGTTTTGGCAGACGACCCGATGCTGACATGCAGATTGGAAGGAAATCATCATCAGCCGATAAGAATTGTGGTTGATAGCAATTTAAGGATACCGATTGATTCTCAATTGGTTAAAACGGCAAAGGGATATAGAACTATTGTTGCTACAACCGTCATTTCGACTGAAGCGGAGCGGAATGGAGAAATCTCATTTAATTGCAGGAGATTTCTCGACTCCCTACGGTCGCTCGAAATGACTGGAGTTGAACTCCTTGAGTGTCAATCAAATAACAATCATGTCGACATCAACGATTTGATGACAAAACTCGGTGCCATGGGTATCGACTCATTGTTATTAGAAGGCGGCGGAACGTTAAATGCAGCGTTTCTTGAGGCAGGCTGTGTGGATGAGGTATGGGCGTTTATAGCTCCGAAAATCATAGGCGGAGAAGGCGCCAAGACTCCTGTTTCTGGTAAGGGAATTGATAATATGAGCGAGGCGATAAATTTACAAGACATTGATATTCAAAATATTAACGGAGATATTTTAATAAAAGGAAAGATATGTTCACGGGTATAATTGAAGAAATCGGGAAGGTGAAGGCGATTACGCGTGGGGCCAACAGCATCAGGCTGACAATCGCTGTGAAGAAGATTTTGGACGACATCCATATCGGCGACAGCATCTGCACAAACGGCGTCTGCCTGACGGTTACGACATTCGACAACGACTCTTACACCGCCGACGTGATGCCTGAAACGATGAACCGAACTAATTTCAAAGATTTGAGAATCAACGATTTAGTGAATTGCGAGAGAGCAATGCCTGCAAATGGTCGTTTTGGCGGACATATAGTTTCAGGCCACATCGACGGCACTGGCATAATCTCAAAGATGACCCGCGACGACAAGGCGATACGGGTGAAAATAGAGACACGACCTGAGATTTTGAGATATATCGTTGAAAAAGGCTCTATCACAATCGACGGTATCTCATTGACAGTCACAGATGTAAGCAGCTTCGACTTCGGAGTTTCAATCATCCAGCACACTCAGGACGAGACGACATTGACGAAGAAAAAAATCGGCGACACCGTGAATTTGGAGAACGACATCGTCGGAAAATATATCGAAAAATTTGTGGGAAACATCACCGCAAGAAATGATGAGAGATTAATTAACCTATTGAAAGACAATAATTATTAATATAAATGAACAAAGATTTTAACACTATTGAGGAAGCTTTAGAAGACCTTCGCGCTGGTAAGATGATAATCGTCGTCGACGACCCTGACCGCGAAAACGAAGGCGATTTGATTTGTGCGGCTGAGTTTGCGACCGTCGAAAACGTGAATTTTATGGCGTCATACGGCAAAGGTTTGATTTGCATGCCGATGAGCTCTGAGATATGCAAACGTTTGAAACTCAACCAGATGGTGACTGAAAACACTGACAATCACTGCACTGCATTTACGGTTTCAATCGATTATATAGACACTACGACAGGCATCTCGGCTGTGGAGCGCTCCATTACTGCCATGAAAGTCGTTGAAGACGGCGTGCGTCCTGAGGATTTCCGTCGTCCTGGGCACATGTTTCCGCTTGAAGCCCGTCAGGGTGGAGTGCTGAAACGTGGTGGTCACACTGAGGCTACTGTCGATTTGATGCGTCTCGCAGGGTTGAAGGAATGCGGCCTGTGCTGCGAGATCATGCGCGAAGACGGCACCATGATGCGCACCACCGAGCTGATAAAGTTCGCAAAGGCTAACAACTTGAAAATCACTTCGATAGCTGAGCTGATAAAATACCGCAGAAAGACAGAGATTCTCGTTGAGAAGGTGACAGAGGCCGAACTGCCTACAAAATTCGGCACTTTCAAGGCTGTAGGTTACGTCGATAAGATTACTGGCGAGCATCATGTGGCGCTGGTGAAAGGCGATTTGAGCACCAACGAGCCTGTTTTATGCCGCGTGCACTCTGAATGCTTGACAGGCGACGCTTTCGGCTCGATGCGTTGCGACTGTGGCGAGCAGCTGCAGGAGGCTATGCGCCGTATCGAGGCTAAGGGCAGAGGCGTGCTGCTCTATCTCCGTCAGGAAGGTCGCGGCATCGGCTTGATAAACAAGCTGAAAGCCTATACCTTGCAGGACAAAGGCATGGACACCGTCGAGGCTAACCTCGCACTCGGTTTCGCCGCCGATTTGCGCGATTACGGCACCGGCGCTGAGATTTTGGCAGATCTGGGCGCAAAGAAAATCATCGTGATGACCAATAACCCGATGAAAATCAGCGGCTTGGAAGGATACGGCATCGAAATCGTCGGTCGTGAGCCTATCGAGATGACCTGCAATGAAAAGGATGCATTCTATCTTTATACGAAATACAAAAAAATGGGGCACATGCTACATGTTAAAGAGATAAATGGATGCCCTGACGGGCAGAAATCCAACAAAATCTAATAAAAAATCTAACAAAATATTCTACGAAGAGAATTTTGAAAGATTTTAAAATAGATTTTGAAAGATTTCTCGCCGAAGGCGACCGAAAATAGAAATATTAACAATTTAAACTATATAAAAATGAACATCTTAGAAGGAAAATTATTAGCAGAAGGCCAGAAAATCGCTATCGTTGCTGGCCGTTTCAACGAGATTATCACCAACAAGCTGTTGGGTGGTGCCATCGATGCTTTCAAACGTCACGGTGGTGATGAGAAAAACATCGATGTGGCTTGGGTTCCGGGCGCTTTCGAGATTCCGCTCGTGGCAAAGAAGATGGCTGCAAGCAAGAAATACGACGCCGTCGTGTGCCTTGGCGCTGTCATCCGTGGCGCTACACCACATTTCGACATGGTCGCTAACGAGGCTACCAAAGGTATCGCAACAGTTGGTCTCCAGACCGAAGTGCCAGTGATATTTGGCGTTCTCACCACAGACAGCATCGAACAGGCCGTCGAACGTGCCGGTTCAAAAGCCGGAAACAAAGGCTACGATGCAGTGACAACCGCAATCGAAATGGTAAATCTGCTGAAACAGATATAGGGTTTAGCCACTAGCCATTAGCCACTAGCCATTAGCTACTAGATAAACCTAATGGCTAATGGCTAATACCTAATGGCTACTAATGGCTAATGGCTTATTTATCGAATTCCTCGATTTCCTTCACGATATTTTCAATCAATCTTTCCTTTAAATCGTAGAGATCGTCGGAGATATCGCATTTGTAATAGTGCGGGTTGATGAGACGTTTCTCGGTGTCGTCCAGGTGGGCGAGGTTGTCGAGGTAATAGTTGCGTTTCTCTTGGATTGAGACGTATTCCACAATAGGTTTGCCGTCTTTCATCACCTGTGGCTGTAAGATACGGTATTCGTATGAACCAGCAGGGAAGGTCGTCGATTTCAGGCGGTCCATCTCATCACGAAGTGTGATTTCCTCATGATTTTCGATGGCTTGTGCGAGCTCGTCGCCACGCAGACAGGTCACATCGACTTTGAATTTGTTGTTTTTGATGATACGGTATGTGATCTGGAATCCAGGGTTTATCAGCTTGCTGCTTTCTTCCGAGCGCTTCAAAACGGGCATGTCGTCAACCTGCACGAGCTTGTAGACGTTGCCGAAACAAGGGTTATGCTTGCTTGTCGCGATGGCGTCGCCTACGCCGTAGCTGTCGACCTTGCAGCCTTGGCGCTCCAATTCTAATATCAGATATTCGTCTAACGCGTTGGTGGCGAATATCTTACAGTTCTTAAGACCAGCTTCGTCGAGTATGTCGCGTGCTTTTATTGAGAGGTAGGTGAGGTCGCCGCTGTCGAGACGGATGCCGTAGCCGTAAGGGTAGGAGTCGTCTATTCCATTGGCTTTGAACGCCTTGATGGCGTTTTTGAGGCCGCATTTCAGCGTGTCGTATGTGTCGACGAGGAGAATAAGCACCTCGTTTTTATGTGTCTTGATATATTTGTCGAACGCTTCATATTCGCCTTTCACTGTCGGGCCGAACGAGGTGACGTAGCTGTGAGCCATCGTTCCTGATGCCGGGAAACCGAACTCCACGCCGGTGACAATGTTTGAGGTGTTCTGACAGCCTCCTATATATGCCGCTTTCCCGCCGTAGATGGCAGCCCAGGGGCCGTGAGCGCGACGGCTTCCGAACTCGCTGATAGGCTTGGTGGTGCTGCGTGTCACACGCGACGCTTTGGTGGCCACCGCCATCTGATGGTTCATGATGCAAAGCATAGGCGTCTCGAGCACTTGCGCCTCGATGATAGGACCTTCGACGGTGATGATAGGTTCTTTAGGGAATGCTATCTCGCCTTCACGCATGGCGTAGATGTTGCCGGTGAACTTCATCGTGGCGAAATATTTGCGTACTTCTTCGTATTCATCGCCTGGCAGGAACTGCTCGAAGAAGCTCTCATCGGCTTTTCCGAGGCCTTCCACCATCTTCAGCACCTCGCGCACGCCACTGACGACCGCCCAGTTGTTGGTATCCGGAGCCTTGCGGTAGAAGAGGTTGAAAACAGCGCGTTTGTCCTTCATCCCATTGTCGTAGAACGACTTGCCCATCGTATACTGATACTTGTCGGAGCAATAAGAAGTGTTCAATTCCATCATAAAATCCTAATTTTTTGCAAAGGTATGACATTTTTTTGAAACTCTCGCAGATTTCACAGATTTTACTGATATTTTTCACCATTTATTCTTCCAAAAGGATTTCTACTGATGATCTATTCTCGTCATTTCGACCGAAGCGAAATGAAATGGAGCGAAGTGGAGAAATCTCATATTTATCAT
>Ga0129307_1000095_pt1 | contig 143066 bp, 122 predicted proteins | sample P1105metagenome_FD_94437 | JGI IMG/M metagenome (GOLD analysis project Ga0129307, IMG submission 94437) | Capybara group fecal microbial communities from Wisconsin, USA - P1105 metagenome | ecosystem: Host-associated > Mammals > Digestive system > Large intestine > Fecal | place: USA... | reverse complement strand
TTTGCTTTACTGTTCTTAGCTGGCAGGCTTTTTTCAGTTTAGCACATTAGGAGGTCTTGTTTACTCACCGCTTAAGCTCTCTTCAACCACGCGACTATCGCGTGGTTTTCGTATTACAAAAAATCCTTCCCCGGGAAATATTCCCGGAAAAGGATTCTTACATTTAAGGTTATCAGACTATCGTCGGTACAGCGTCCATAGGTATCGGACTCAGGAACCCCGCCTTGGTCCTCTTTTTGAACTCTTCCGTGGCAGCCTCTATTATGGACGGATCCTCGTAGAGATCTATGGCGGTGAGCGCCATCACCTTTCCCCCGAGTATCAGTCCCTTGTGTCCTATGGAAGTCTTTCCCATGGACACGTTCTGCCATGAATGACCGGGAGCGTGTGCCGTAAAGCAGGAGGCCCTCAACTGTACCGTCGGGGTGAGCCAGCTCACGTCACCGACATCGGTGGAACCGGGAGAAGGCGCGTTTGAGTGCCTTAACGGCATGATGAAATCATTGAGTCCCTTATTACCGTTGTCGGTCATCTCTGCAACGTAATCATAGTCGGGATCCTCATCGTCTATCTCAGGCGGGAGCTTTCCCTTTCCTCCTGTCGAAGCATCTATGGCCTCTGCCAGTGCATATTCCTCGGGCGTGTATTTAGGCATGCCCACAAGCTCCAGATTCTTCTGCATCTGCTTTTCAAGCACGTTGTTCGGAACGAGATTGGCAAGACCGTCTATGAATCTTACTGACAACTCCGTCTCCGTCATCATGGCTGCCGCCTCTGCTATCTTGTCGACTCTCTTCTGAAGGGCTATGCAGTCCTGTACCTGTATCGCTCTTACCATATAGAGCACTTTGGCTATCGGAGGTACCACGTTAGGAGAGATCCCTCCCGCGTCGGTTATCGCATAGTGTATCCTTGATGTGCTGTCCATATGCTCCCTAAGGAACTCAACCCCCATGTTCATTATCTGGACTGCGTCGAGTCCGCTCCTTCCGAACTGGGGAGAGCCTGCCGCATGGGCAGCAACGCCCTTGAAGATATATTCCTTCTGTATGCACGAGTTTGAAGTACCCGATCTCACTGCAGTCGAAGTTCCAGGATGCCACGAGATGGCAGCGTCCAGTTTCTTCCAGTAACCATCCCTTGCCAGAAAGGCTTTGCTTGCCCCTCCTTCTTCTCCGGGGCATCCGAAATATATGACGGTACCGGGCTTCCCGGTTTTCTCAAGGTATGCCCTTACTCCGTATGCTGCTGCCATGGAGCCTGCTCCAAGCATGTTATGCCCGCATCCGTGTCCGCTGCCGCCTTTCACGAGCTCCTTGTACTCGGGACATCCGCCCACCTGGGAAAGACCTGAAAGAGCGTCGAACTCTCCGAGTATGCCTATAACGGGATGTCCCGCTCCGAACTCGGCCTTGAAGCATGTCTCTATACCGTCAAGCCCCTTTTCGACCTTCCATCCATCCTTCTCAAACTGAGCACAGTATAGCTCTGCGGACTTATATTCCTTTAATGAGAGTTCTGCAAATTCCCAAACCTTGTCGCTTATTGAGGTGAATTTGCTCTCATTCTCGTTTATTGCATCTATTGCCAGTTGTTTGTTCTTTTCCATATCAGTAAAGCACCTTGCTCAGGAACTCCTTGGTCCTGGGGTTCTTGGGATCATTGAAGATCTGCTGTGGTGTTCCCTCTTCAGCTATGATGCCATCATCTATGAAGAGCACCCTGTGAGAGACTTCTTTTGCGAATCCCATCTCATGAGTGACTATGAGACATGTCATGCCCGTATTAACCAGATCCTTTATAACCTGAAGAACCTCCCCCACCATCTCGGGGTCAAGAGCCGAGGTCGGCTCATCGAAAAGCATGACGTCCGGTTCCATTGCCAGGGCTCTCACTATTGCGAGTCTCTGTCTCTGTCCTCCGGAAAGCCTTGAAGGATACTCGTTCTTCTTGTCCAGAAGGCCAACCCTTTCAAGGAGCTCATCGCAAAGTTTTTCAGCCTCTTCCTTGGTCTTTTTCTTCAGCAGGACAGGCGCCATCGTAATATTCTCTCCTACCTTGAGATTTGAGAATATATTGAAATGCTGGAACACCATGCCCATCTTCTGTCTGTGTTCGTTGATATTGACCTTTTTGTCAGTGATGTCCACTCCCTCAAAGAAGATCTTTCCCTCATCTGGCTCCTCAAGCAGATTCAGGCAACGGAGGAATGTGGACTTGCCGCCTCCTGAAGGTCCTATTATGGTGACTACCTCACCCTTCCTGATCTCCTGATCTATTCCTTTAAGGACATGAAGTTCCTCGTGCCCGTTTATGGTAAACTTCTTGTGAAGTCCCTCTACCTTTATAAGGATGTCTCCGTTAGTCACTTGTCTTCATCCTCCTCTCGAATACTGCTACTACCTTGCTCAGAGTGAACGTTAGTGCAAAGTAGATGACCGCTATGATTATGAGCGGCTCTATGACCAGGAACAGTGCTCCGTTGACCGTCTTGTATGTAGTCATTATGTCTCCCGCAAAAAATGTGGAAGCCAGTGATGTTTCCTTTATCATCGCCACGAACTCATTGCAGAGTGCTGGCAGTATGTTCTTTATCGCCTGAGGAAGCACGATCTTCATAAGGGCCTGGTTTCTGCTGAGACCGAGACATCTTGCAGCCTCCATTTGGCCATGATCCACTGCGTCGATCCCCGACCTGAATATCTCAGCCACATAAGCAGCGCTGTTGAAAATGAGTGCGAGGCTTATGCTGGCGAATTTAGACAGATTTAGGAAGCTCAGCGCCGACGGTATGAAAAAGTAGAAAACATATAGCTGCAGGAGTATAGGCGTGCCCCTTATCACTTCCACATATGCCGTGGATATGATGGAAAGGGGTTTTATCTTCTTTCCCTTTATTGTAATGTGGAACTCCGAAAGCCTCATGAGAGCAAGTATGCCTCCGAAGATGACTCCTCCCGTAACGGCTACTGCCGAGAATGCAAGAGTGATTAGTGTGCCCTTCAGGAACAGGTGTCCGTATCTCTGCAGGACCATTATGATGTTAGATCCGAAATTCAAAATCCAATCCTCCAAGACCGATCATTTGTGATCGTTATTCATATACATGCTTTTCCCCGGAGACATGCCCCGGGGAGAAGACACCATCAATACTATTCCGTCAGTTGTTCTCGATTCCAAGGGACTCTGCGAGTGCTACCGCTTCTTCCCTCCATACGGGGAGCTTTCCTTCCTTCACTGCTGCCTGAATTGCCTCATTGATGGCTGCCAGCAGTGCATCGTTTCCCTTCATGATGAGAGCCGAGTTTCCCTTCGAAGTATAATCGAATTTGAATGCTGCAATAGCGAGCTTGTCCGGATAGTTCTTCACATACTGGAGAGCCGTATCTCCTGCGCATGCCATGCAGTCTATCTTGTCATTGATGAGAGAAAGGATACCGTCATTGAGAGTGCTGATCGGCTCTATCGTTATATCCTCGGGGAGCTGTTCCTCTACGAGGCTCATCTGAAGAGATCCGTTCTGAGCAGCGACCTTCTTGCCTGAGAAAGAATCAGCCGTAGCATATTTTTCAGCCTCATCCTTCTTGACTATGATCAGCTGGCCTGTAGAGTCGTCCTGCCACTTATAGGGTTCAGTCATATTATATGTCTTCTGACGCTCTTCGGTGATGGCATATCCGGAAACGCTGAAATCGACGGTTCCGCTCTGTACTGCAGCCTGGCAGGATGAGAAGTCCATGGACTCTATCTTCAGTTCTACTCCCAGATACTCTGCGATGTACTTTGCAAGTTCAACCTCGCATCCGACTACTGTCTGTCCGTCTTCTGCATTCAGATTCTCGAATTCATATGGAGCAAAGTCCGGAGATATCGCTACAGTGATGTAGCCCTTCTCTTTAATGATGTCGAGTTCGTTCTTTTCTTCCTCTTTTTTCTTGCATCCTGCGAATGCAACGAATACCATCAGGAAAACCAATAACAGTGCAACCTTTTTCTTCATGATAACCTCCAAATATTTAACCGGCTCATTGCCAGTCGATTTCGTGAATACATATGCAATTATAATGCATATTTATGAGGTGTCAACCCCTTTTGCAAATATTTTTTCGCATATTTTTATTGTTTTTATGCAAATGTTCGGGTTTTTCATGCATTTTGCCCTGTTTCAGGCCCTTTTTCCATAAAGAAAATGCCGGTCATTCATATGACCGGCCGTGCTTTTCATTATTTCATATCATCTTCCGAGCATTTCTTCTATCTGTTCCCTGGTAGGTATGGATGCTATAGCGCCCTTGTTTGATACACATATGCTTCCTGAGGCGTTACCGTATCTGAGAGCCTTATACAATATCTCATCGGTCAGGTCTGCAGGTTTCCTAACTCCCTGCAGCAGCAGACAAGCCATGAAGGCTCCCCAGAATGCATCTCCGGCTCCTGTCGTATCCACGACCTTTGCCTTGAATCCTTCTGCTCTAACTTCCTTTCCGTTGAAGAAGGCCCTTGAACCTTCCCCTCCGAGAGTCTCCACTACAAGAGGTATGTCGTTCTTTTCCATGAAATCATGGATATTCTCTATACCTCCAACGAAATCGGTCTCTTCGTCAGAGATCTTCAGCATATTGATATACGGGAATATGCTCTCGACAGATTCCATTGCCTTTTCCTTCTCGCCGTTCCAGAGGTTAGGCCTGTAGTTGATGTCAAAGGAAACGAGTTTTCCCATCTCATGTCCTTTTCTGAGAGCCGTGATAGTGGCATCCCTTGAAGGCGTCTTCTGAAGGGTTAGCGAGCCTGCGTGAATGATGTCGCTCTCCATGATGTCCTCATCCTTTATCTCCTCCGCTTTCAGAAACATATCCGCTCCCGGCTTCCGTGCGAAAGTGAAGCTTCTCTCTCCCTCAGGAGTAAGTGAGACAAATGCAAGCGTAGTGATGGCCTCGTCTATCATCTCAGGAGTTGCAACAGTGACTCCCTGTTCCTTCATGGTATCCAGCAGGAATCTGCCGAAATCGTCATTTCCGACCTTGCATGCAAGGGATGCATCCACTCCATTCCTGGCAACGGCTACAGCCACGTTTGCAGGAGCTCCGCCTGCCTTCTTGATATAGCTGTCCTTCTCAGTACCGGGAATAAAGTCTATCAGCAGTTCGCCGACGCAATATACTCTAGCCATAAATAAATCTCCCTATAGATTCAAATAATCTTTAATCTTATCTTATCACAATTATTACCTGTACATAAAAAAATATCCCGGTATCAACCGGGATACTTTTCTATTGATTGAATATCTCATCTATGGCCTCGTTGATCTTTGTTGCCAGGATCTCCAGACCATTTCCGACCTTTCTTACGGGCTCACTGTTCAGGATGCTGTCGACATCTATGCTGTTCAGTTTCTCGTTTACAGTGTCCTCGAACTCCCTGAACCTGTCGGACTCGAAGAAATCGTTTGCTTTCTGCCCGATATTTTCCAATGCCTCGGGGATCCCGCTTTCATTGAAGCCTTTTTCCAGTTCCTCTGCTTTTTGTCCGAGTTTTTCCGAAAGCTCGGTGAACTTCTCATTCGAGAGGAATCCGTCTATGACTTCCTCCACCGTCTTCCCTCCGATCTTTCTCCCGCAGGACGGACAGTAGACTGCGCCTTCCGGTATCTCTGCTCCGCAGAATCTGCAATTTTCGCTCATCTTTTGCACCTCAGCCCATGTTCAGGTCTCTCTTGATGGCCTCGTGGCGGCTCTTTGCCTGATTTGCCCACTTCGGTCCGTTCGCATAGAGCTCTGCAAGCTCGGCAAGCACTTTCGGGACATCTATTCCCTGAGGGCATGCATGTGTGCACTGGCCGCATCCTATGCAGTTTGCGGGCTTCTTGTCATCATCAAGCCCATCGAGCCTCATTGAACTCATCGCTGACTGAGATACCTTGTAATCGTTGTAGCAGCTTATCAGATAAGGTATATCGAGCTCCATCGGACAGCCTGCACAGCAATATCTGCACTGAGTACATGGAACGCCTGACTTCAGTGATTCCGCTATCTCGAACAGCGTGTCCCTCTCTGCCTTGCTCAGAGGTCTGTGCTCCTTAAAGGTCTTCAGGTTATCTTCCACCTGGGATACTTCGTTCATTCCCGAGAGGATCATCTTCACATTCGGAAGATCCTGCAGGAACCTGAATCCGAAGGATGCGGTGCTTGCCTCTGGGTCGAGTTTTCTCAGTTTTTCTGTATTGATATCGCTGAGCCTCGCGAGGTTTCCACCCCTCACCGGCTCCATGACCCATACTCCGAGTCCGTGAGCGGTGATGATCTCATATTTTTTCTTTGCATCCTGAAGTGTCCAGTCAAGGTAATTGCACTGTATCTGTACGAATTCGAATTCTCCTTCATACTGTGTCAGCAGTCTTTCAAGAAGCTCCGGACCGCCATGGAACGAGAAACCGAGATGCTTTATCTTTCCCTCATCTCTCATCCTGAAGATGTCGGGCATTATATGATATGCCGGATCTTCATAGATCTTTACCGACCACTCGTTGATGTTGTGCAGCAGATAGAAATCGAAATAGTCCGTACGACATCTCTGAAGAGAGATGTTGAACAGAGCCAGATTGTCTATCGGGCCCGGAAGAGAATGTCCCGGGAACTTGTCTGCTATATAATAGCTCTCTCTCGGATAATCCTTGAGGGCTTCGGCCATGGCATTCTCGCTCTTGCCGTCAAGATACGGATATGCCGTATCGAAATAGTTCACTCCTGCCTCGTATGCTTTCCTGAACATGCTGTTGACGGTCTCCTGATCGACCTCTCCGTTATCTTCTCTTTTGAATCTCATACATCCGAAACCGAGCCTTGAAAGCTTCAGTCCGTTAAAGTCGTTATATATCATGTATTTTCTCCTTTCTCCCCTTGTCTTTATTATATCATTCCGCGCCTTATTCCCCCGATCATTTAAAGCCATACTCTTTCCTTTTGCATAAAACAAGATCGGTATGTCACTCTTTTACGTTTTCAATGTATACTTAAATCAGAGGAGGTATAGACATGGATAATACAGCATTATTCAGACTGGAATACGGAGTATTCATGCTGGCTACCCGGTTTGAGGGAAGGGATAACGGGTGCATCACCAATACATGCATCCAGGTCGCCAACGATCCAATAAGGATAGCAGTTTCTGTCATAAACAAGAATTTTACCTGTGAGCTTCTTAAAAAGAGCGGATTATTCACCGTGAGCATACTGGACGAGGATGTCAGGTTCGAGACCATAAGGCATTTCGGAATGCAGAGCGGAAGGGATGTGGACAAGCTTTCACGTTTCAGCCTTCCAAGGGATGATAACGGCATAGTCTATCTTTCATACAGCACATGTGCAGTACTGAGCTGCAGGGTCGTCGAATCCACGGACCTCGGAACGCATACTCTTTTCGTAGCCGAGGTGACCGATGCAAGGGTCCTGAACAAGAAGAAGCCTCTCACATATGCAAGATATCATTCAGATGTGAAGCCAAAGCCCGAAGCTCCAAAGCCTGAAAAAAAGATAATCGGCTGGCGCTGCAGGATCTGCAAGTATACCATTATGGTGAGTGAACTTCCTGATGATTTCGTCTGTCCCCTCTGCGGACACGGGAAGGATGATTTCGAACCGATCTATGAGGAGTGAAAAAAGAACCCGTTCAAAAACTGAACGGGTTCTTTTCATCTCTGCTTTATTCATTCTGCATTCGGATCGGTAAGTGTCTCTCCGTCCCTGCACTGTCTCATCATCTCCTGAGCCTTTGCCACGGTATCCATATTAGGTATCATGACATAGGCATTCGTGCTAAGAGAGTACGGCTTGTCATGAGCGCCTGTACCAGTTACGGTATAGCTCACGATGTTCCAGTCTCCCTGATTGTAAACCTGTCCCTTTGCTATCTCTGCAATAAGCTCGTAAGGCAGCGATGTCTCGAAAGCTCCTTTAAGCGAATCCAGCACCTGACCGTACTTGGTAAGGATTTCCTTTGACATTGCCTTCTTCAGAATCGCCTTGATGAGTTCCATCTGGTTCTTTCCGCGCTGTACGTCTCCGGTCTTGAACGCGTATCTCTCCCTTGCAAAGTCGAGCGCCTGAGCCCCGTTGACCTTGTTATATCCTTTTGTGAACTTGAATCTGTGATGATGTGAAGTGAATGCATATGCGGAATACACTTCGACTCCGCCTAAGCTGTCTACTATCCTCTCAAATCCGGTGAAATTGACCCTGAAATAATAGTCTATGTCGATACCGTAGAGCATTTCAAGCGTCTCCACGCTTACGTTCACCCCGTATATACCGGCATGTGTCAGCTTATCCCTCTTTCCTCCTGATATGGAGAGAGGAACGAAATAGTCTCTTGGTGTGGAGACGAGAGAGACCTGTCTGGTCTTGAGGTTTATCGTTGCGATGATGTTGACGTCGCTCCTGCTCTTTGCAACGAGTCCGTCCCTGCTGTCTATACCGCTGATGTATAGGGTTATAACTTCCCTGTTCGTGTCCACAGGCTCGGTCTTTCCGCTGTTTTCCTTGGTGTCCGTTTCAATGGAATAATTTGAGAGCTCTCTGATGCTGTCCTTTAAGCCTTCATACTGGTCAAGATCATACGCTATGTCGAGATATTCGGGGTTTACGATAATGGACCTCACCTCGTCATTCAGCAATGCCTCGATGAGTTCTATGATGCCGTCATATTCGCTGACATTTATAGTCCCCTTGATCTCCTTATTGATCTTTTCTATCGTCTTATCAGTGGACTCTCTGTCCAGAGTCTTCAGTATGCCGAATCTATCACCTTTGATATCCGAGAATTCCTTTGCGGTATCCTCAGTCTTGACATAGACCGAGATATTTACCAGTTCCTTTGTATTGTCCGTGATGTTATCAATGGTACTCAGGAACTTAGAACATACCGAGATGCCGTATATGAGTGCGATAAAGATCACTCCGAGCGTAGCTGCCGCCACGATGAACCTGCTCTTCTTCTTGCTGAAGATGAGGACCAGACAGTATATACCTATAAGGAGGAGCAGTCCTATGATGATAAGCACCAGGTGCTTGGTCTCGAGGATCTTGACCTTTGCCAAGAGCACGTCAAATACGATCATCATCACCAACATTACTGCCGAAATGATGATACCGATGGTGCCCATGCTGAGGCCCTTGCTGTTTTCATTTTCCTGTTTCACTACGGGAGTCTTTCCCTCATTCTCATATGCCGTACGGCGTCTTCTTCTCTCTGCCATTAAATTACCTCTTGAATCTATATCGTTTTGCCCTGAATTTTATACCACACATGGCAGTATTTATCAAATTAACAAACTATGAATCCGTTACCTGTATATCGGGAATTCCTTCGTGAGTCTGTCGACTTCTCCCCTGACTACAGGAACCGCGATCTCTCCGTCATTAATGACGAGCGAGATCAGGTCGGCAATCTTCTCACATTCCTTCTCCGTGAAGCCTCTTGATGTCACGGACGGAGTACCTATCCTTATACCGCTGGTCTCGAAGGGACTCAGTGTTTCAAACGGGATGCTGCATTTGTTGAGGGTGATATGCGCTTTATCTAGAAGGATCTCTGCCTGTTTTCCCGTCATGCCGCTCCTGTAGACATCTGCCAGGATCAGATGATTGTCAGTGCCTCCGGAAACGACCCTGATCCCGTTTGCCATGATCCTTTCGGCAAGGGTTTTGGCATTTTTTACGGTCTGCTTCTGGTACTTCCTGAACTTCTGGGTCATCGCCTCTCTGAAGCATACGGCCTTGGCTGCTATGACGTTCATGAGAGGACCGCCCTGAGTCCCGGGGAACACAGCTCTGTCTATCAGTTTGCCATATTCTTCCCTGCAGAGGATAAAACCTCCCCTAGGTCCTCTGAGCGTCTTGTTCGTGGCGGAAGTCACCACATCCGCATACTCCACGGGATTCATATGCTCTTCTGCAGCCACGAGTCCTGCGATATGTGCCATGTCAGCCATTAGAAGAGCGTCATATCTGTGAGCCATCTCGCTCATGACTTTGAAATCTATGTTTCTCGGATATGCGCTTGCGCCTGCGATCACTATCCTTGGTCTGTGTATCCTTATAAGGTCCTCGACCTTATTATAGTCAATGGTCTCGGTATCCCTTCTTACTCCGTAAGTGATGACGTTATACATCTTTCCGGACAAGTTCTCAGGGCTTCCATGAGTGATGTGTCCGCCATGAGAGATATCCATGCCAAGAAGCGTATCTCCCGGCTTCATGAATGCCTGAAAAACGGCCAGATTAGCCTGACTGCCGGAATGGGGCTGCACATTTGCATACTCTGCTCCGAACAGGCTCATCGCTCTTTTTTTGGCAAGTTCCTCCACCATGTCGACATATTCGCAGCCGCCGTAATTACGCCTTCCAGGATATCCTTCCGCATACTTGTTGGTAAGGTGAGACCCTGCTGCCTGCATGACAGCCTTGGAGACAATGTTCTCGGATGCTATAAGCTCCAGGAAGGATTCCTGTCTCTTCTCTTCCATTTCCATGATCTCGAATATCTCGGGATCCGCTTTTCTGATCTCATTGTAATCCGTCATGATATGGCCCGCCTTTTCCTTAAAGTATCGTTTATACATAATAATAACCGATTCCGGTCTTTTTTAACACCGAAATCGGTTATGTTATTTAAGAATATATATGTGGTTTATTCTGTTCAGATAGTCTCTATCTTTATGAGGTTCGTGTTACCGGACTGCCCGTTCGTGACTCCGCCGGTGAGCACTATCCTGTCACCCTTCTGGAGTTTGAATGTATCCACCGCCACCTTCTTTGCAGTATAGAACAGAACTTCCGTGGACGGGAGCATCTCAGCCATTCTCGGAGTGACTGCCCAAGAGAGAGCAAGTCTTCTGTATGTCTTCTCGCTGGTGGTAAGGCCGATTATATCGACCGGTGAACGGAACCTGGATACCATCCTTGCGGTCCATCCTGAGAGTGAACATACCACTATGGCCTTAGCATCTATGTCTATTGCCATTCCGCAGGTCGCGTGGCTTATGGCGTCTATGTCGTTATGGATTATGAAGTCGTACCTGTAGAATCTCTCCTTGTAGTTGATATTGTGCTCGGTAGCTTCGCATATCCTGGCCATTGCCTTCACTGCCTGTACCGGATACTTTCCTGCAGCGGTCTCTCCTGAGAGCATGACCGCGCTCGAACCGTCGTATACAGCATTTGCTACGTCAGATGCCTCCGCTCTCGTAGGTCTCGGGTTCTGTATCATGGATTCCAGCATCTCCGTAGCAGTTATGACCCTTTTTCCGAGCATCCTGCACTTCGTGATGAGATCCTTCTGTATGGCCGGGAGCTGCTCGAACGGGACTTCCACGCCCATATCTCCTCTTGCGACCATTATGCCGTCGCACTGCTTGGCTATGTCATCGATGTTATCCGCTCCGGACTGATTCTCTATCTTTGCTATGAGTTCAACCGTATCATCTCCGTTGATGCTTTTTAAGAATTCATGAACGTCTATAAGATCCTGCTCGATGGAGACAAAGGAGCATGCTATGAAATCGACGTCGTTTTCGACTCCGAATCTGATGTCCTCCTTATCCTGGTTAGAGAGATATATCTGTTTTAAGTGCTTTCCGGGAAAACTCATGCTCTTCCTGTTGGAGAGTTCTCCTCCGAGCACGACCTCCGTCTCGAGCTTGATACCGTCACTGGAGAGGACTTTGCATTCGATCATCCCGTTATTAACGAGAATGGTATCTCCTTCCCCTATCTCATTTGCCAGATTCTTGTAGCTTACCGATACAATACTTTCGTTACCGATAACATCTTCAGTAGTAAAGGTGAACTTCTGTCCCTCCTCCAGCATCACCCTGCCATTCTCAAAGGTACCGATCCTGTATTCCGGTCCCTTGGTATCCAGCATGATGGCTATCGGCATGCCGAGTTCTTCTCTCACCTTCTTTATCCTGTTTATCCTCTCAAGATGTTCCTCATGGGTCCCATGGGAGAAGTTCAGTCTCGCCACGTTCATTCCTGCAAGGCACAGTTTTCTAAGCATCTCTTCGGAATCGCTCGCAGGCCCTATGGTACATACAATCTTAGTCTTTCTCATGATTTATATCTCCGTTCTGCCTTAAGGCAGCTATATCGTTTATCCTTTAATTAATTATATCAGCACGGCAGATACAGTACAATTGAGAGAACCTCTCAGTCGCCTCTGTCCCTGAGTCCCTTTAGAGCCCAGGCTATCCCCTTTCCTGTTCTGATATCCGAGTCAATGAAATGGTTCCCCTCGTTCCATTCGAGTACGCAGTCAGCCCTGTCCTTCAGGTGATCATACAGGAAACGGATCTCATCTCCAACCCTCGACATTACAGGATTTCTGGTCTTCTCCTCCTTATTGCCGAGACTCAGATATACAGCTCCGGTCTTTATATCCCGGCCCGTGACAAAATCCCTGAACCCTTCGAACCATACCGAGGGCGAAGCACCTACCACTGCGTCGAATCCTCCCCTGTAGCCGCCATACAGCGCAAACAGACCTGCAAGGGAATATCCTGCAAGGATAAGTTTTTTCTCTGCTTCACCGTGCTCTTCTCTTAGATACGGGAGCAGAACGTCGAAGATATATGAAAGGGTATCATCCGCTCCGTGCCCGAATCTTCTGTCCCCAAATGCCGGAGGGGCGTCCCACGGTGACAGTTCATCATCCCAGTCGTTCACGAGAAGGGCGATGAAAAAGAAACCCCCCGTCCTTTTTCTTATATATCTCAGTTCCTTTTCCATACCTTCAAGGTCATGATCATCCATGGGCTGGATGACCCATACCGGAGAAGCAGGGTTCCCGTCGGTAATGAAGGAAAATCTTCCTATCTCTGTTCTTTCCATATCTTTTCTCCTCTCATTCCGATTATACAATCTCAGATGTTCAAGGTATATAACCTGTCCTACTAAGGCCCGGCATAAATGCTCTCCAAGAGGCTTCGGGACAGGGATTCCGTCTTTACGCAGACGGGTGGAATGTGCTATCCTAAATATGATATTTTTTGTACAGGAAGTAAAGACTACGTTACACGTTAAATTATTTACAGTCAGGGATAAGATCTGTGCATGGGATATGCACGATGACGTTTCAGATACATACTATAATGGAGGAGCAAGGCCTTTCAAGAACAAGTCCTTCATGGACGAACTGAACTCTTCGGATTTTTACGACTCCCCGTTCACCAGAAAGCAGCTCAAGGTCCTCCCTTATATAATCAAGAAAGCAGACCTTTTCGAGGAGGCGTTCGAGAATGCCGACTCCATAACTCCCGAAGGCAATTATGAGAACATCATAAAGTCGACTTTCGGAGATAAGAGCAATGTGTACAGGCTCTATCATGAAAAGGCCATTGCTCCGGAGATATCAACCTTCAAGCCCACTTTATACATCGATTTCGAAGCTGTGAACATGAGGATCTGCGGATGGTATGCGGAACTCGAGCTTGAGAACGAGACCATAACCTATGAGGGCATCGCAAAGCCCTTTTCCGATACCAGGTTCATGAAGAGAATGTGGGACAAGGTATATTCGGAGCTCCTTCCGTATTCCTTCGATGACATCATGAACGCTCCTCACATAAACAAGTTCAAGAGATACTTCATCGACATGTTCTCAAAGGCAAAGAAGATCGTGACCTACGGGGATACAGACGCATTTTTCGTACAGAAGACCTTCGGTGACGATCTGTATAATTTCTTCAAGATCAAGAATTCCGACGTCTCCATCCATTACGGAAACACCTCCATCTCTCTGGAAAAGCTCTGCAAGCTATGCAATGTCCAGATGGACGGAGCTGTCCACGATCCCAAGATAGACGTACTGAAGATGAGAAGATGCCTTGAGATCATCAATGAACTGTAAAAGAAACGGTATATAAAAGAGCAGCCCTGAAGGAGGCACTTCTTAAGGAAGTGCCTCCTTCCCTTTGAAAGTAGGGTAAATGACCACGCGGGTCAGCAATGGTGCAATGATTAAAACAAATCGAGATTTGGTGAATTGAAGGAGGGTAAAATGGCATTGACGTTAATTGCCCAATTATTTCTTTGGATATGGTTTCTGGGATGCACGATAACATGGTACTGTGGCAAATGGACTCTGGTTGAAGGAATGGGAATCAAGAGCGCAGAGTTTGCCATGCTCTGCCTATACAGCATAGGACTGATTACCTATTACTTGTTTCAGCCTGCAGGCAAATGGATCTTGCTTACCATCCTTGTACTGTGGCTTGTTATTCAGTTTTTCTGTCATTGGTACTACACCATCTTTGGTGCTTCTGAAAGTAAACTGAAAGGATACAATGAATGTTTCAAAGATACGACAAGGCTTATTCCCATGAGCGAAAAACGCATTATACCTGATCTATATCACATTATTCTTCACATATTGATACTGCTGAACATTGTTCTTTGCTCGATTTCGCACTGAGAGACAACGAAAAAGCAAACGCACAAATTCTCGTTTGCCGAATAGATCTTCTATTGTCCACAGTTATAACGAGCATCGGATTTTGCCCCACAAAATCCAAGAAAAAACCGGCGTGACCGCAGCGGTCACGCCGGCTTCATATCCTTTTGAGCCGATGATTGCTGCCACAAAAGAGTTTCTTTATGGCGTACGCCCCGAGGCTGCTCTTTTTTGTTTTAATGATGTATCAATATGCCTTTGCAAAATACATTATCTTCTTTGCCGGCTTTCCGCAGTGGATGCACTTCGTGCCCTCGGGGATATGTGTCTCCTCTTCCGTAAGCATGCATCTGGAAGTAGCTCCTGTATCCGCCTTTATCTCGAGCTCGCATTCCGTCTCGTTGCACCATGGGACTCTCACGAAGCCTGAAGTGTCCTCCATGACCTTTTTGAACTCATCATAATCGGAAACCTCGAAGATCCTCTCTTCCATGTGCTCTCTAGCCATTTCGAGCATGTTCTTCTGAATATCATCGAGAAGTGAAGGAACTTCGGATGCTATATCGTCCCATTCCACGGTCTTCTTCTCGAAGTTGTCCCTTCTCACGGTGACCACATGTCCTGCCTCTATATCCTTCGGGCCTATCTCTATCCTTAATGGGATACCTTTCATCTCACAGTCATTGAACTTCCAGCCGGTGCTCTGGTCTCTCTCATCGACCTCGACCCTGAGACCTTTCTCCAGAAGCATGTCCCTGATCTCATGCGCCTTCTCGGTGACACCGCCCTTGTGAGCAGCTATCGGGATTATCATTACCTGTGTAGGAGCGACCTTAGGAGGCAGTTTAAGACCTCTGTCATCTCCGTGTACCATTATGAGTCCGCCGATGAGCCTTGTGGAAACTCCCCATGAAGTCTGCCATACATATTCCTGTCTTCCTCCTTTTGAAAGGTACTTGATGTCATAGCTCTTTGCGAAGTTCTGTCCCAGGAAATGCGATGTTCCCATCTGAAGAGCCCTTCCGTCATGCATCATGGCCTCGATAGTATAGGTCCTTACGGCTCCCGCGAACTTTTCTTTCTCGGATTTGTTTCCCACTATGACAGGGATCGCAAGGACATTCTCTGCAAACTCCCTGTAGACATTTATCATCCTCTCAGTCTCTTCTACAGCCTCTTCCTCGGTCGCATGTACCGTATGACCTTCCTGCCATAGGAACTCGGAGGTACGGAGGAAAGGCCTTGTGGTCTTCTCCCATCTTAAGACGTTACACCACTGGTTCATGAGTACAGGCAGATCCCTGTAGGACTGTACCCAGTTGGAATACATGGAGCAGATGATCGTCTCCGAGGTAGGCCTTATTGCAAGCCTTTCCTGAAGGGGCTCCGTGCCTCCCTGGGTGACCCATGCCACTTCAGGTGCGAATCCCTCGACGTGCTCAGCCTCCTTCATGAGAAGAGACTCTGGTATCAGAAGGGGAAAATATGCGTTCTTGTGTCCCGTTGCCTTGAACCTGGAGTCCAGCTCATGCTGGATCAGTTCCCATACTCCGTATCCATAGGGTTTGATCACCATGCAGCCCTTCACGAGGGAGTAGTCCACCATGTCTGTCTTGCGTACAACATCCGTATACCACTGGGAGAAATTCTCCTCCTGTGACGTGATCTGTTCAACGAATTCCTTTTTTGCCATCTTATCCTCCAAAAATAAAAATACGGCCTCTCACTTAAGGGCGAAAGGCCGCGGTACCACCTTAATTCACCGGTATATACCGGTCTCATCTATGCCTTAACGCAGCTGATACGTCAGGGTTCATCCCCTGCTGCTAACGGAGCGGGTCAGGACGTAAGGGTTCTCAGCTTTCCCCTCTCTCTGTAGTGTCTTTTTTTCTCCGTTCAGACGCTTTAGTGAAATATTATCATGCATGGAACGAGTTTGCAATTATTTGTTCAGCTCGTCCAGTGTAAGCTCATAGCTTGGCAGGAACTCCTTCATGAAGAAGCGGACTTCTTCCCTGTCCATGGAATCAAGTTCCTTCCTTATCCTGTCGGCGGCATACATGAACTCTCTGTTCCCGCTCTTCAGTTCCTCGAGACATTTGATATAGGCACAGAGTTTGTCGGCCTCCTTAACATATATGTATTCCTCTATTCCGTCATGGAATATGAGATCATGGTATTCATCCTTCATCTCATCAGGCAGTGTTCCGAATATCACTCTTGAACCCATCTCCTCCACTTCCTTGTATGCATCGTGGATCTGGGAGTTATAGTATTTGACGGGCGTGGGAAGATCTCCCGTTATGACCTCTCCCGTCTCATGGAAAAGGGCCAGCGCCATCACGCGTTCCGGATCGGTCTTTCCTCCGAAATACGTATTGTCTATCACTGCGAGCGCATGGGCTATCATGGCAACGTCGAAGGAATGCTCCTTCACATTCTCCTCTTCGTTATTCCTCATGAGGCTCCATCTCTTTATGTGCTTCAGTTTATTCATATATGCAAAAAAATGCGACATGCCTTTTTTCCTCCGCTTAGGGTCTAGATATAATATAACACAAAGTTCATACTTTTCGATTTCTCCGGGAATAAAGACCTGACCCATCACTATTCCTTATTTGCTATAATTATCTTTAGGAGAAACGATATGTTCGGAAAGATACTGAAGATGTCCATCGGCCTCATCTGGGCTGCTCTGGCATTCATATTGTATAAGATAGCATTCAATTATCCCATGATAGTGGAACAGGTCTACTCCAGAAGAGTCTATGCTGTGCTCGCCTCCACGGTGGCACAAGTGACGGCGCATCTGCCGTTCAGCCTTGCGGAGTTCCTGCTCTATTTTCTCATTATCTTCATCGTGGCATTCGTGATCTATATCATCTCCGCTCTTTTCAAGGAAAAGGGTGAAAGATGCGAAAACTTCTTTAAGAGGCTCTTCTCCCTCATCACCGTATTCTGCGTGATTTTTTCCATGTTCGTATATTTCTGGGGACTTAATTATGCAAGGATGCCCCTTTCTTATACCATGGAGCTTGACACGTCCTCCGGCTATACCGTATCGGAACTGCGTGAGCTCACCGTTGAACTGATAGAGACATCGAACGCCCTGAGAGAAGAGGTCCCTGAAGACGGAAAAGGAGTTTTCACATATTCCAGGTCCAGACAGGAGATCCTTTCGTCCATTAAGGACATCTATGCAAGATATGCCCCTTCTTATGCTAACGTATCGGCTCCCAGCCTTGTTAAAGGTGTGACCGTCCCTAATCTGATGTCGGTCACGAGAACGATGGGCATCTATTCCCCCTTCACCTTCGAATGTAATGTCAACATGCAGATGCCGGATCTTGACTTCGCCGTCACTGCGGGACATGAATATGCCCATCTGCAGGGATTTGCAAGAGAGGATGAAGCCAACTTCCTCGCATGGTTCATACTGAAGGAATCGGACGACCCGGAAATAAGGTACTCCGCATATATGCTTGCTACTGAGCAGGCACTCTCCAGATACCATAAGGCAGACCCAAAGGGTTATGCCGACATATATTACATGATGTCCGAAAAGCTACAGAGAGATCTGGCAGCCAACAGAGAATACTGGGACAGGTTCGATACGGAAGTCGCCAAGACATCCGACAAGGTATATTCACATTATCTCGAATACAATGGGATAGACGACGGACTCAAGAGCTACGGCAGGATGCTTGACCTGATGCTTGCATTGAAGAAGTCCTCTGTCTGACCTTCATGAATAAAGGGGAAATTTAAAATGAAAAAAAAGTACATCCTGGCTCTTGACCAGGGAACCTCCAGTTCAAGAGCAATAGTCTTCAACAGCGACTTTCAGATAGTCGGCCTCCACCAGAAGGAGTTCAAGCAGATATATCTCAATGACTCCTGGGTCGAGCATGACCCTGAAGACATCTGGCAGTCACAGTATCTCTCAGCCCTTGAGGCCATAAGAGATGCGAATATCTCCCCCGAGGAGATCGCTTCGATCGGCATCACGAACCAGCGTGAGACCACTATAATCTGGGACAGGAATACGGGAAAGCCGGTCTACAATGCAATAGTCTGGATGTGCAGAAGGACTTCTTCCATCTGTTCAAAGCTGGAGGAAGACGGCTATAAAGACATGATAAGGGAGAAGACCGGTCTCATAATAGACCCCTATTTCTCCGGCACCAAGATCAAATGGCTCCTGGATAATATCCCAGGCATCAGACAACGTGCCGAAAAGGGAGATCTCATGTTCGGAACAGTGGACTCCTGGCTGTTATACAGGCTTACGGGAAACAAGGAGCATAAGACGGACTACACGAACGCCTCCAGGACTATGCTCTTCAACATAAAGGAAAACAGATTCGATGAGGAACTGCTGAAGCTCCTCGACATACCGGGTTCACTCCTGCCGGAAGTCCTTCCGTGCAACAGCATCTTCGGTTATACGGATCCTTCTCTGTTCGGAGGAGTCTCTATCCCTATCGGAGGGATCGCGGGAGACCAGCATGCTGCACTTCTCGGGCACGGATGCATTCATGAAGGGATGGCCAAGAACACATACGGAACAGGCTGCTTCATGCTGACGAACTGCGGAGAAAAGTTCGTGGAATCCAAGAACGGTCTCCTTACTACTATCGCATATAACATAGACGGCAAGACCATATATGCTCTCGAAGGAAGCATATTCAATGCCGGAAGCACGATACAGTGGCTCAGGGACGAGCTCCAGTTCTTCTCCGATTCCAAGGATTCCGAATACTTTGCAGGAAAGGTCAAGGACAGCGACGGTGTCTATGTAGTGCCCGCATTCTCGGGACTCGGAGCACCATACTGGGACAGATATGCAAGAGGCGTCATAGTGGGACTTACGAGGAACTCCAACAGGAACCACATCACGAGGGCCGCTCTGGAATCCATAGCATATCAGGCTGAAGTGGTCCTTGAAACGATGGAAAGCGACTCCGGAGAACACATCCATACGATGGAAGTGGATGGAGGGGCCAGCGCCAACAACCTGCTTATGCAGTTCCAGGCAGACATATCCAACAAGACCATAGTGCGTCCGAAAAACAAGGAAGCTACCGCTCTCGGAGCAGCATTCCTTGCGGCACTTTCCTCAGGCCTCATAGGCAGTCTGGAAGAGACGGCATCATTCAAGGAGATCGAAACGGTGTTCGTACCGAAGATAGATGATGAAAAGAGAAAAGAACTTATGAAGGGATGGAAAAAGGCTGTCGACAGATCCAGATCCTGGGCGGATTAATCCTTGAACGACATCCTTTCAAAAATGGGCAGAGCACCTAGGCTTTTCGCCTGCTCCAGCTGAGATCCATTACGTATCACCCAGAGCAACAGCTTTGGGTGATATATTTTCATACAGAGCCTTAGTCCTAAGGCTCTTTTTATATCTTCCAAGTTGTATGCAATGAAATCCGGTCTCGAAAGGAATCCGAAAAGAAGGTTCCTCAAAATAAACTCCGTTATCCTCGGTATCTTCGTTCCGTGGATATGAAAGAACTCTGACAACTGTCCTCTAAGGATACCCGGTCTGTTCTTCCTGTACCATATGAGCACTCTCGGATCAAAAGACTGAATGAAATACTCTCCTTTATAATCTTTAAGCAGTTCCTCGGCCTTTCTGCACAGTTCCTCCATGTTTTTCCCGGGTTTGAACTCGACGAGTATCGGGACCCTGCCATCTATCTGATCAAGCACCTCCCTGAAGTACGGTATCCTCTCGGATGTCCCTTTTAACCTCAGGTTCTGCATGTCATCTCTGTCTGCTTCGGCGGTCTTCTTGTCCGCACCGGTGACCCTCTTCAGATTGTCGTCATGAAATACTATGACTTCGCCTTCCTTATTGAGCCTGATATCGAGTTCCAGGCCATAGCCCTTTTCTGCAGCGGCACGAAAAGCTGCAAGGGAATTCTCTGGGATGATATCATCATGAAGTCCCCTGTGAGCGATCATGAGCCCTTCCATGGCAGATGTTTTCCTCCCTGATGTCTGAAAGCACAGCAGGAAAAGAAGTGATATGATAATGAGGGCCAGTACGATCAGAAAAATGAACAGAGGATCCATTTCAGCCCTCCAGATATGACCACTCGTTTATCTTGAAAAAGATATTGTCATACATGAGTTTTTCAGTTATTGAGATCTTTCTAGAAGTAAGAAGCAGATTCTCTTCAAAGAAGAGTCCGATTATCGGCATTTCCTCGTCGACAAGTCCCTGAAGTTTCGAATACTTCTCCTTTATATCTTCATTATTGATGGCACGTCTGCATTCATACATCGCCGTCATAAGATCCTTGTTGAAGAAATGCCCGTAGTTGTATTCATTGAAGACCTGAGTAAGATCATTGTCCTCAGAAGTATCTATGACACACAGAGCAAGCTGGAAACTTCCGCTCTCAAGTGTCTTCTCGTATTCTTCCTTCTCCTTGCCTATCAGGTTCACCTTTATGTGATTGCTTCTGAGATCATCGGCTATGCATTCTGCGATCATCTTGTTGAGGTCATATGTATATGCACTGCTGCAGTAAAGGATGCTCACTGACATCCACTTCGATTCCTCATCGTCCTCAGTGGAATATCCGAGGTTCTTCAGATACTGGTTACATATCAGGCTGTCATGATTTGCAGTAGTCTCCTCATAAACATTCAATGCCCAGTAGCTGTCGTTCAGAGGGGTGAATGTCGCCTCTCCAAGCCCAAGCATGGCTGAATTGATGAGCCTGTTCCGGTTTATGCCGTAAGCCACTGCTTTTCTCGCATCCTTCTTACTCATCACGGGGTTGTAAACGTTCGGGATAAGGCAGTAGAGACTGCTCGTATGTATCGTATAGAAATTCTTGGACCTGTCGGATATCAGGCTTCCGTTGGTGTAATCTTCAGTATAGAGGATGTCGAACTGGGAGATCTTGTCACTTCCCAGATATATGTCCTTTGGATCGACCTTTATGAATCTGATGCTCCTGAAATCGGGAGAATTCTTCCACCAAGTACTGTTGACCTGCAGAAGTGCACTCTCCTCTTTAACCATGCTCTCCACCTTATATGGACCTGTTCCTATGGGAGTCGCATCAGTATCTTTGTCCTTGTTCTCATAATATGCCTTAGGGATCACATAGAAACCGAGAAGATCGAAGAGATTGTGCTTTTTTTCCGCAGTCACTATCTTTATAGTGTTGTCTGACAGTTTTTCAATGCTCTCGATACCATCCGAATATTCGTGAAGGCTCGCTGTCTCACTTCCTCTTATATACTCTATGCAGAAGATTATGTCATCGGCCGTCACTGTCCCATACGAGGGATCGTGGAAAGTCACGTTGCTCCTCACACGGAAGATGTACTCCCTTTCGTTGCTGCTTATGGTCCAGTTATCGATGACACAGGAAACGAATTCCCCGTTAGACTTCATCATGACGGCAGGTTCGAATATGAGGGAAAAGAAATTCTTGACTTCCTTCGTCTGTTCCTCTAATGGATGCATGCTTCCGAATACGGGAAGGTTCATGGTGATGTCTGCAGTGGGAACGTCATCCTCCACATCGGGATCAGGCAAGACGTTGGCTCCGGGAACAAGAGAACTGTTGTTGATATCTATCGGCGGTTCCTCTTCCCTGCTGCAGGAGCATGTTATGAGGATGATGCTCAGAAGAGCACACATCACTTTAAAAAAGACCGTATATGATCCTGTAGACCTTTTCTGCATTGATTATCTTTCTCACGTACTTCTGTGTCTCCTCGAACCGGATGTCATCATGATGGAGCTCATCGTCTTCGTTGATCCACTTTTCCACATTTCCCGGGCCGGCATTGTATGCCGCCAGCATCTTCATCTCATCGCCTGAATACTTTTCGCTGAGGTACGAGAAGTACCAGCATCCCATCTCCACGCTTACTTCCGGATCAAAGAGCATATCGACATTAAAATCTTCCATCTTAAGCTTCTTGGCGATCCAGGTCCCGGTCTTGGGCATTATCTGCATCAGACCCATCGCTCCTGCGCTCGATCTTGCATTCGGTTTGAAAAAGCTCTCAGCACGAATGACAGCCATCAGAAATTCGGGCTGCAGACCGTACTTCTCGGCGTGCTTTTCTACCAGATCCTTGTATTTGACCGGATAGAGATGATATATAGCAAGAACACCAACCGCTGCAACGAGCAGCAGTATAAGGATGATTGCAATGAATATCTTTGCTTTTCCCATCTCATTCTCCAAAATGAGCCTTCTGCCCTTGCAATTCCATCAGCAGCAGGTCCAGTTTTTCTCTAAGCGACTTCAGAGTCCCCGAATTGTCTATCACCTTTATATTGTCACCTTCCGGGAATACATAATCATTGGCCCTAATGCGGAGAACAGCTTCCTCTCTGGAAAGAGAGTTCCTCTTCATGAGTCTTCTTATCCTTGTCTTCTCTGAAGCGGTCACAATAAGGATCACATCGCACCTCCTGTCCAGATGCGTCTGAAAGAGAAGGGGTACGTCAAGTACCTTGTCCTCCGTGCCTCCGCCCTCTATCCTTCTATCTATCTCATTAAGTACATGCTTATGGGTGATCTCATTCAGTTTTTTCAGCATATCCCCGTCGGAGAATACCATATTTCCGAGTTTCTTTCTGTCTATCTCTCCATCTTCCATGAGTATTCCGTCTCCGAAAACGCTCACTATCTCGAGGTAGCATTCTTCGCCCGGTCTCTGCTGCTCGTGTACTATGCTGTCGGCATCTATTATCTCGAATCCCTTTTTTGAAAGATATCCGGATATCCTGCTCTTTCCGCTGCAGATGAGGCCTGTCAGTCCTATTATCATGCCTTTGCCTCTCCCCATGTCTTTCCGCAGGCCACATTTGCCTTCAGAGGTACGTCGAGCCTGACCACGCTCTCCATAGTCTCCTTCAGGATATTCTCTACTGCCTTCTCCTCTCCCCTCACGGTATCGACGATGAGTTCGTCGTGTACCTGAGAGATGAGTCTGGATCTAAGTCCCTCAGCCTCTATCCTTTGGGCTACCTTTATCATCGCCAGTTTGATTATGTCAGCAGCCGTTCCCTGGATAGGAGTATTGAGAGCCACTCTCTCCCCGAAGCTTCTGGTCTGGAAATTGGATGCCGTGATCTCGGGAACATATCTGATCCTTCCAAACATAGTCCTGATGGAGCCTTCTGCTCTTGCTTTTGCTACTATATCTCTCATGTAGGCAGAGACTCCCCTGAACTCTGAGAGATACTTCTGTATGTATTCTTCCGCCTTGTATCTCGGGATCCCGAGCTGTGTAGCAAGACCGAAGCTGCTTATTCCGTATACTATTCCGAAATTGACCGCCTTTGCAGAGCTCCTCATCTCATGAGTGACCTCTTCCTTCGGTACCTGGAATATCTCTGAAGCGGTCCTTAAGTGTATGTCCTCATCGTTTCTGAAGGCATCTATCATATGTTCATCGTGTGAGATATGGGCCAGTACTCTCAGCTCTATCTGAGAATAGTCTGCAGCCACTATCGAACCGTCCTCCGTGGAGGGTATGAACAATCCTCTGAGTTTGGAAGTAAACTCGCTCCTCACCGGGATGTTTTGAAGGTTCGGCTCTATGCTCGATATCCTGCCTGTTGCGGTAGCAGTCTGGGAGAAGGTAGTATGCACTTTTCCTGTCTCTTTATCCACCACGTTCTCAAGTCCGTCTATATAGGTACCTGAGAGTTTTGTCATGAGCCTGTATTCGGATATCAGATCTATGACCGGGTGCATGTCTCTCAGTTTCTCGAGCACCTCAGCATCGGTGGAATAGCCTGTTTTTTTCTTCTTCACTACCGGAAGACCGAGCTTCTCGAAAAGCACTGTACCCAGTTGTTTAGGAGAAGAGATATTGAACTCCATGCCCGAAACGTCATATATCTGCTGTTGCAGTTCGGCTATCTTCTCTCTGTATTCACTCCTGAATCTGTCCAGAAGCTGCATGTCTATCCTGAAGCCGTCCCTTTCCATGCCGTACAGAACACGGCAAAGAGGCATCTCCACAGAAGAGTAGATGAACTCCAGTTCTCTGTTCCTGATGCTCTCCTCCTGCACCCTTCTTATCGTGAACAGCGCCTGAGGAGAAGGCTCTTCATCGTATCTCTCAGCTATTCCTTCATATGAGAAGTTCCTGAAGGTGGGGTTAAGGACATATTCAGCGAGCATAACGTCGAAAACATTACCTTCTGATATGCTCTCCTCTTCTCTGAGGAAATGGAGAAGCTCTTTCAGGTTGTAGACCGTCTTATATGTTTCCGTATCGGAAAGAACTGACCTCAATCCGTTTATGACCTCTTCCGTGGCATTGTCCAGATCTATTTGTCTGTTGTCTGTTCCTGAGGACAGGTACAGCATGTTTCCATTCTTATATATGCCTATATCTCCGTCTATGCCGGATATGAACTCATCCATGGCATCGATATCACCGATCGGGACTGAATCCGGGGTCTCTTTCTTTTCTTTCCTGTCGAGCTCGAACCTCTTTATGAGAGACCTGAAGCCGAAATGACTGAAAGCTGCAAGCATAGTTTCCCTGTCGGGCAGAGAAAAGGCCAGATCCTCCAGAGTCTCACTCAGCGGGACCTCTGTCATTATGGTGGCAAGTTTCTTAGAGAAGAATGCCATCTCTCTCCCGCCTATCACTTTCTCTTTAAGTTTGTTTGCAGGAAGATCATCCAGATGCTCATATACACCTTCGACAGTCCTGAACTGCGACAGGAGCTTAAGTGCCGTCTTCTCTCCAACTCCGGCAATTCCCGGGATATTGTCGGATGAATCCCCCATCAGTCCCTTGAGATCTATGATCTGAAGAGGCTCAAGTCCATAGACTTCATTCAGGTGAGTCTTATCGAACACCTCTATCTCGGTAACTCCCTTTCTTGTCATCATCACTCTCGTAGTATCAGTGATGAGCTGGAGCGAATCCCTGTCTCCCGTATATATGAGTGTCTCCGTGTCACCTTCTTTTTCCGCCATTCCGGCAAAGGTGCCTATTATGTCGTCCGCCTCATAGCCTTCCTTTTCTATCGCCCTTACTCCAAGTCCGTGAAGAGAATCCTTGAGCACATCTATCTGTTCAAGAAGCTCAGGAGGAGTCTTCTTCCTCGTACCCTTGTAATCGTCGTACATCTGCTTTCTGAAGGTAGGTGCGGCCATGTCAAACGCCACGCCAAGAAGGTCCGGCTTATGATCGAACAGGATATTGCAGAACATGCTGTAGAAGCCGAATATGGCATTGACGGGCTTTCCGTCCTGATCAGTCATGAGCGGAAGAGCATAGAATGCCCTGAACAGCAGGCTGTTCCCGTCTATCAGTATCAGTTTTCTCTTCTTCATAGTAATCCCGCCTTTTCAAATTCAGATCTGATGCGTTCCTTCGCCCTTGATATCCTGGACTTCACGGTACCAACGGAGACATTCAGCAGTTCAGCTATCTCCTCATATGAATACCCGTCCATTTCCCTTAAGATCAGAGTCTTTCTGTTCTCTTCGGGCAGACTGTTTATCGTCTTCTTCAGGAATGCTACTTTATGTCCTCTCTCAGAAGCTTCTTCCGGATCTCCGTCATGAGATGTGATGAAGTACTCCACTTCTTCAAGATCTATGTCCGTCCTCTTCTTTTCATTCTTCCTCAGCATGTCAAGACACGTATTCCTGGTGACCGCATAGACCCATGTGGAGAAAGAGGACTGTCCGCGGAACTTTTTCATGGAGTAATAGAGCTTTATGACCGATTCTTCCGCTGCATCCTCGGCATCCGTGGGATTTCCGAGCATACGGAGGGCAAGGGAATATATCCTGCTCTTGTATGACTGAGCGAGCTTCTGAAAAGCATCTGTATCCCCTCTCTGTGACCTCTTTATCAGTTCCTCGGTGTTATTTTCCATTTCCTTGACTATGTTATATCGGTATGTTATTATTTTTTGAGCCAAGCCGAAGTGATGGAATTGGCAGACGTAGTGGACTCAAAATCCACCGGTAGCGATACCGTACCGGTTCAAGTCCGGTCTTCGGCACCAGCTTTTACAAGAGCCTGTAAAGGCTCTTTTTTATTGCCATTCCTCACATCCAGCCTTCCTTCATGAGCTTTTTGGAGCAGCTCTCAAGTATCTTCTTCTGCTTCTCATATTCCGGGCACCAGGTTCTTACCCTGGCCCAGAACTCAGGTGAATGATCCATGTTCCTTATGTGGCAGAGCTCATGTATGATCACGTAATCTATACATGAGGCAGGAGCGGTGATGAGTCTCCATGAATATGATACGGTCCCCGTGGAACTGCATGATCCCCATCTTTTCCTGGCGGAAGAGACCCTTACCTTTTCAGGGTGATCCCCTATCTTTTCCGACCAGTATGCCGTTCTCTTGTTGAGAAGATTCTCTGCCTGATCCCTGTACCACCTTATTATTGCAGCCCTCTCCTTCTCAGGTTCATCATCCCTGATATACAGTTCACCTCCGGAAAGAGCCGTCTTTCTCATGTCCCATCTCCTGATAGCGATATCTTCTCCAATGAACGGAGCTGTCACGGGTTTCAGAGAGAGAGACTTTTTCATCTCGGTGATCCTGTCTATCCTGTCCTTTATCCACTTTTCGTTCTTTTTCACAAAGGAATCTATCTGCTCCTCTGACACGAAGAGCGGAGCTTTTACCTTTATGTTCAGATCGCTGTCGACTGTTAGCGACATCTTTCTGTTCCTGGTGCGGATAACGGTATAATCCATATCTTCAGACTGCCCTGAATCTTTCGAGCATGCTGTCGGCATTGAGGGAACGGTTGATTATGGAGCCGAGATTGACGACGTCTATCTTTGCTTCCTTCATCTCGGGTATATACTCGGTGGTCATCTTGCCGGATACCACCTTCTTCGCATTGAAAGGCAGTTTCCCGAAAAGAAGTATCGAGTCTTTCCTGGCAAATATGCCCGGTTCGTCCCTGAACATCGGTCCGGAGAAATGAGCGCAGACATAATCGAACCCGAGCTCATTCGAGATATCCACGTAGTTCTTGTAGAATCTCGGCTCGATCCCTATAAGATCAAGCCACGCTTCCTTCCCGTCCTCTCTTGCGGCTTTTATCACACCTTCAAGACAGTCCCTGTCAGCTGCAGCGCATACTGTAACTATATCTGCTCCGAGGGCAAACATCTCCTTTGAGAAATTGTATCCCCCGTCCATGAACTTGAGGTCCACTACCACCTTCTTGTCAGGGAACATCTCCTTTATCTTCGGAATTATGTTCTGTGACTCATGGTATATTATCTTCTCACCTATCTCGATCACATCGAGTCTGTCCCTGTATCTTTCCGCCTTTTCAAGACATTCATCCAGAAGTCCGTCCATTGCATACTGAACTTTCATGATCCTTAGTCCTTTCTGAAGATCCTTTTTCTTATGATAATTATAACCTTTTGCATAATCCTGTAAAAGAAATGGAGGACTGCCGCTTCTCCGAGCAGCAGCAGATATGCCTTAACCGGAAGAGGCTGCAGCATGAACAGATCCTTGAACAGAATGGCAGAAAGCACATATGCTCCTGTGACTCCCGTGAACAGCAGTGCTCTCCCAAGGTCCAGTGGTCTGAGCGTCATGAGCAGGTTATATGCCATCGAAAGCGCCACGCTGTATGTCACGAGCGTGGACAGCGTATTCTCATCCAGTCCCCAGTACATGCCCGTGAAATAGCTTATCAGACAGTATATGGCTATCGATGCTCCGCCAGGCAATGCCTTGTACAATATCGAGAAAAGGAAGTCTTTTTCTATCTGTCCGTATTTTCTGTAGAAGGTCATCATGAAGGACGGCAATCCTATGAACAGCGCACTTATAAGAGTCAGCTGTATGGGATAGAAAGGATATCTTCCGGGGATGAACAGGAAAAGGAACGAGAGAGCACAAGAGAACACTGTCTTCAGAAGGAAGAGAGTGGAGCTCCTCTGTATATTGTTTATGACTATGTTTCCCTCGAGAATCGTGCTGTATATCTCACCCAGATCCGAATCCATGAGCACGATATCGGAGATGGCTCTTGCAGCGTCGCTTCCGTTTATCAGCGATATCGAGCAGTCCGACTCTCTTAATGCGGGAACGTCGTTCACTCCGTCCCCTGTCATCGAGACCTTTGTGCCATCCTTTTTAAATGAACTAATGAGCAGTTTCTTCTGATGAGGGGAGACTCTCCCGAACACATCGTTCTCCTCAGCAAGTTTAAGGACCTCTTCGTCTGAAAGGCCGTTTATGTTCACATGTCCTTCCCCGATATTGGCACCTGCCTCTCTTGCAAGAGAAAATACCGTCTCGGCACTGTCCCCCGAGATTATCTTCACATCAATATTGCTCTCGCGGAAACGCCCGAACGTCTCCCTGATATCTTTTCTAAGCTCTTCGTCGAATATAAGATATGCCAGAGGCATAATTCTTCCATGAGAGGAATCATTTGCGTCAAGATCATCGGTCCTTGAGAAGAGGAGCACCCTCTTTCCCTCTGCCTGAACCGCCTTTATTCTGTCATCTATACTGTCAAGAAGCACTTCCGGTGCTCCCATAACGAACATTCCCTCTCCACCGAATGAGACTCCGCTCCATTTTCTGGACGAAGAGAACCTGACTCTGTCCTGTACCTCCGGAACATTGAATCTTGTCCTGAATCTGTCCTTTATTGCTCTCGCCGTTAAGTTATCATCCCCTACGGAATAGATCATGTCCGCAAGGTCCTTCTCATCGAAGCTGTCATCGACTGGGATGATCTCCTTCAGTTTCAGCTTTCCGGTCGTTATGGTGCCTGTCTTATCCAGGCAGAGCACACCGACCCTCGCCAGAGTCTCTATCGAATATAGCTCCTGAACCAGGACTTTTCTCCTTGCAAGTCTCATGGATCCGAGGGCCAGTGCAACGTTGGTCAGCAATATGAGCCCCTCGGGGATCATTCCCACTACTGCAGAAGCAGTTGCCAGCACGGATTCCTTCCAGGTGAGATCAAGCAGGAAATACTGTTTCAGTATGAGAAGCACTCCGATAACGGATATGTAGATAGTGAGGGTCTTTATGATCCAGTTTAGAGCTCTCATTATGTCCGATGAATTCTCTTTTTCGTATTTTGATTCCTTTATTATCCACGACGAGAAGCTGTTATCTCCTGCTGCGGTTATCACAGCAGTGCATTTCCCCGAGATCACATCGGTCCCGGAATAAAGGGTGTCTCCGACAGATTTCATTATGAGGTCGGCTTCTCCGGATATGAGGGATTCGTCTGCTTCCACGCTGCCTTCCAGTATCTCAAGGTCCGCAGGGATCTGGCTTCCGGCATCGAGAATTATTACATCTCCTACGACGAGCTCCTCAATGTCCACTTTCTTCAGGACTCCGTCTCTGTATGTATCGACCTTGAGTTTTGAAAGAATAGAGAGCTCATCCAGTATCTTCTTTGCTCTTATCTGGTTGATTATCCCGACACTGAGGTTAAAGATGACCGTAACAAGAAAAAGGGCATTCTTATATGCTCCCATGGAGATGATCATTATCCCGAGCACAAAATTCAGCCCATTGAATATCGTAAATGCGTTTTCTTTGATTATCGCGGGAATACTCTTCGTGGAATTGAGAGACGTCCTGTTTGAAAGACCCTGTTTTGCTCTTTCCTCCGCTTCTTGAGATGTAAGACCGAGTTCCCTTTCCTTAGCTTCGTTTTCCATCAGTTCTAATTCTACCAAATAGGAAAATAAAAGAAAGGCGGCATCTTTGATGCCGCCCTTTTGTTAACAATTTATTTTCAGTCGTCCATCTGGATCCTCTTCGGAGATTTCCTTACGAATGTCGGGAGCTCCGGCTCAGTCTCCTCTGTGTATTCAAGCCTTTTTCTCTCTATGACAGGCTTTCCGACCATCTGACCTCCGAATCCGAGTTCCGGCTCGTCGGACTTCCTCTTGGAATCCTCTCTCTTTGGAGCCTTATATGTCTGATGTCCTGCTCCGCTTGAATAGTTGGTCTCATATTGACTCTCAAATCCCGTAGCGATGACAGTCACATGTACTTCATCCTCGAGGTTCATGTCGATGTCAACACCGACCATGGTCTCAGCATCAGGATTTGCAGCATCCTTGAGGATAGCTGTTGCTTCTTCGATCTCTGTGATGGAAACGCCAGGGTCAACTATGATGTTTAAGATGATTCCCTTTGCTCCGTCGATGGAAGTATCAAGGAGCGGGCTCATAATAGCCTGCTTGACTGCATCGGTGACCCTGTTGTCGCCCTTTGCAGTAGCGATTCCCATGTGAGCTGTTCCGCTGTTCTTCATGATCTTCTTGACGTCTGCGAAGTCGAGGTTGATGTAGGAAGGCTTAACGATGATCTCGGTAAGTCCCTGGATTCCCTGACGGAGAGCGTCGTCTGCAAGCTTGAATGATTCGCTCAAAGGGGTACTCTTTCCTGCGATCTCAAGAAGTTTGTCATTTGGGATCTTGACTATGCTGTCAACTGTTTCTCTCAGTTTATTATATCCTTCTTCAGCAGCCTTGCTCCTCGGGGTACCTTCAAACCAGAACGGAGTCGTAACGAAAGCCACTGTAAGGGCATCTGTATTCTTTGCTATATCGGCAACAATAGGAGCGGCACCTGTTCCTGTGCCTCCTCCGAGACCAGCAGCGATGAACACAAGATCAGCACCCTGCACGGCAGCCTCTATGGCTTCTCTGCTCTCTTCTGCAGCCTTTTCTCCGTTTGAAGGATCTCCCCCTGATCCAAGACCCTTCGTGAGCTTCTCACCGATCTGGATCTTAGTAGGAGTGCTGCTGAGGCTGAGGGCCTGCGCGTCTGTATTGACAACTATGAATTCCGCACCTTCAAGGCCGTAATCCACCATTCTGTTTACAGCATTGCTTCCGCCGCCACCAACACCGATGACTTTGATCTTTGTGAAGTTTATTCCCTTTTTATTATCCTTAGAAATGGCCATGTTTTTACCCCTTTCAGAACAATCAGCACTATATCTAGTTAAAATTATACAAATAAATAATATACTTTGCCTATGCCGTTGTCAACAACGGGACAGGCTTTGTTGGGCAAGAAATTCATCTTAATTCGCCTGTAAGATTATATCCTAATTCAGATCATGTTCAAATAAGAAACAGCCTTGTTTTCCAACTGTTCACAGTTTTGTTTATCAAGCACATTCAGTAAAGAGGAGAGCAATATATTGCTCTCCTCTGAATAGGTGTTTTATTCGAGTTCCAGTGCTCCGGTGTACAGCTGATAGTATTTGCCGTGCTCCTCGATCAAAGATTCATGAGTTCCTCTTTCGATAATCACACCATGTTCCAGCACCATGATAGCATTTGAGTTCCTGACCGTTGAAAGCCTGTGTGCTATAACGAACACCGTCCTTCCATGCATCAGTCCATCCATTCCCTGCTCTATCAGATGCTCAGTCCTCGTGTCTATCGAGCTCGTTGCCTCGTCGAGGATCAGGACCGGCGGATCAGCGACTGCAGCTCTTGCTATCGAAAGGAGCTGTCTCTGTCCCTGAGAAAGATTGGAGCCATTTCCTTCGAGCATCGTGTCATATCCGTGCGGGAGCTTCCTTATGAACGAATCCGCATTTGCAAGCTTTGCAGCCTTTATGCACTCTTCATCGGTCGCCTCAAGATTTCCGAACCTGATGTTGTCCATTACAGTTCCGGTGAACAGGTTCGTATCCTGAAGCACCATTCCGAGAGACCTTCTGAGGTCATTCTTCTTGATCCTGTTGATGTTGATGCCGTCATAACGGATCTTGCCGTCCGGAACGTCATAGAACCTGTTTATAAGGTTTGTGATAGTAGTCTTTCCTGCACCGGTGGATCCGACGAAAGCTATCTTCTGTCCGGGCTCTGCATACAGGCTTATGTCGTTGAGTACTATCTTCTTCTCCTCGTAACCGAAGGTCACGTGTTCGAATCTGACGTCTCCCTTTAATTCCCTGTACTCGAAAGAACCGTCCTTGTTTGGTATCTTCCATGCCCACTTTCCGGTCCTCTTGGAAGCCTCAGTGATGTTGCCCTCTTCATCTATATTGGCATTAACGAGTGTAACGTTTCCTTCATCCACTTCCTCAGGAGTATCAAGAAGATCGAATACCCTTTCTGCTCCTGCCAGTGCACTCATGATATAGTTGAACTGGTTCGAGATCTGGGTTATAGGTCTTGTAAATGTCCTTGAATACTCGAGGAACGAAGCTATTGTACCTATATCCAGCCTGTTGTTTATGGTCATTGATGCGCCTAGAACGGCACACAGGGCATACGTGATATATGAGAGGTTTGCCATCATAGGCATCATGATGGTCGTGGCTGCCTGGGACTGGAAGCCCGCATTGGCCTGCCTTGCGTTGATCTCAGAGAAACCTTCCTTTATTATCTCTTCCCTGTTGAAGACCTTGATGACTCTCTGTCCTTCTATCATCTCTTCTCCGTAGCCGTTAAGGTCACCCATTGCCTGCTGGACTTCCTTGAAGTATCTCTGGCTCCTCTTGCTCACGAGAACGATGGCTATCATGCTTATGATCATCATTCCGAACACGACGAGGGAGAGCTCGACATTCAGTGACAGCATGACCACTGCGGTAAATATGATAGAGGCGATCCCCTGTATAAGCTGCGGGAGAGTCATGCTCATCATCTGCCTCAGTGTATCGGTATCATTCGTGAACCTGCTCATGATATCTCCGTGGGAGTTGGTATCATAATACCTGATGGGCAGTTTCTGCAGATGGGCAAACAGATCCATCCTGATCTTGCAGAGGACTCCGGTGGAAATCGATACCATTATCCTGGAATAGATGAAGCTCGAGAAAGCTCCGATTATATAGATTGCAGCCATAAGGCCTATCTGTCCCAGAAGTCCCGAGTAATCCGGATCCTTGACCCCTATCAGCGGAGTTATGTAATCGTTGATCAGAGGCTTCAGGAAGTAAGCTGATGCAACGGAAGCCACGACACTCAAGAGTATCAGGAATACTACCAGCACTATCTGGAGCCTGAATGAGAGTACGTAGCTCATGACTCTCTTTATGGTCCCTTTAAGATTCTTGGGCTTAGGAGTCCTGCGCTGAACATATTTCCTACGTTCTTCTGCCATATCATTCAACTCCTTTCTGCTGTGATTCATAAAGTTCCCTGTAGATGGAGCTTGTTTCCATGAGCTCAGCATGATTACCCATGTCAAGGATACGCCCGTTCTCCATGACTATGATCTTGTCAGCCTCCATGACGGAAGCGATCCTCTGGGCTATTATTATCGTGGTCATACCGGAAAGGGTCTCCTTTAAGGCCTTCCTTATATGAGCATCTGTAGCTGTATCGACAGCGGATGTGCTGTCGTCCAAAATCATTATCTTCGGTTTCTTGAGCAGGGCCCTTGCTATGCAGACTCTCTGCTTCTGTCCTCCTGAGAGGTTTACACCGCCCTGTCCGAGGAAGGTGTCATATCCGTCCGGGAAGCTCAGGATGAAGTCATGGGCGGATGCAGCTCTGCATGCCTCATAGACCTCCTCATCGGTCGCATCTTCATTGCCCCATCTGAGGTTCTCCATAATCGTCCCTGCAAAGAGGACGTTTTTCTGGAGCACCATGGCGACGCTCTCTCTGAGTTCCCAGATCTTATAGTCCCTGACGTCTATTCCGCCGACTTTAACAGATCCTTCCTTTACGTCATAAAGTCTCGGGATAAGCTGAACGAGTGCGGATTTTCCGACTCCCGTACTTCCTATTATTCCCACGACTTCACCTGATGCTATATGAAGATCTATGTCTTCAAGAGTAAGGTTGTCACTGTCCTTCACATAGCTGAAATCCACGTGATCAAAATCGATGGATCCGTCCAGGACCTTGTTGTCAGGATCGGCATTTTCGTCAGTGATATCGATCTTTTCATCGATGACCTCGAATATCCTCTCTGAGGATGTCTGAGATACGACAAGCTGTACTATCGCCATATTGAGCATCAAAAGCTGCATCATGATCTGGTTGATGTAGCTCATGAACCTGGTGAATTCTCCTGTTGTGAGTTCCTCCGTTATCATGAGCCTTCCGCCGAACCAGGCAACAGCGATCATGCAGGAATAGATCGTAAGTTCCATGCCAAGCCTGTTGAAAGAAAGTACTCTCTCGGCTCTTGCCTGGGTATCCCTGACATCGGTGGCAGACCTGTTGAATCTCTCGATCTCATACTCATCCCTTACGAAAGTCTTTACTACCCTTATGCCTATAAGGTCTTCCTGTATGTTGGCGTTAAGGACATCGAATTTCTCCATCATGACGATGAAGATCGGGTGTGCATTCTTGAATACGAGAGTAAACACTATAGCGAGCACGGGGACAGCACACAGAAGTACTATCGTAAGTGAAGGGCTCATCCTTATGGCCAGGAACATGGTAAGGATGAGCATTACAGGACCTCTTATGAAGATCCTGGAAGCCTGAATGAAAGCCATCCTCACTTCGAAGCAGTCTCTCGTAAGTCTGGTAAGAAGTGAAGGTGTGCTGAATTTGTCTATATTGGCAAAAGAATAATCCTGGATTTTATGGAACATCTCATCTCTCATGGCTCTGCTGAGCTGAGAGCTTGCCTTGGATGACAGGATACCTGAAACACACCCGCATATCATTGCTATGGTCGCAAGAAGTACCATGCGGATGCCGAGATTAAGCACGTAGCTGACTCCCTTGTTCCCCTTTATTCCCTCATCAATGATGTCACTCATGTAGACAGGTATCAGAAGGTCGAATATGATCTCCAATATGACCAGGATAGTGGCTATGACAAGCAGTTTCTTATTCTTGCCAAGAAGATTCCACAATCTCTTAATCAAATCGTCTCAGCCCCTTTCTTCGCTTCTCATCCTGTTCTTGAAGGCTGCTCTTGAAAGAGCATTCAGATTGCCGTCTTCTTTTCCTGCCAGGTTGGACACCATCCTCGTAAGATAGCCCTTGAGAGTCTCTATCTCATCGTCCGTGAAATCCTTGAACATCTGATTGTCCGTCTCCTGCATGCATATTCTGCATTCCTTGACAACGGATTCTCCCTTTTCCGTCAGGAAAACCCTGTTGGTCCTCAGGCTGTTTTCGTGGATCCTCTTTGTGATGAGTCCTCCCTTCATGAGCCTTCTGGTAGAGATGGCGACGGAAGCAGGGCTTATGAACAAAGCCTTGGCTATCTCGATCTGGGTGCATCCGGAATTGTTGTAGATAAAGTTGAGTATCGGGTACTGTTTATCATATATACCCTTTCCCTGAAGGCGCTCTCTGGAGTATACGCATCTGAAAAGATGTGCATTCTCAAAGGCATTTGCGACCTCCTTATAACTCTTTAACATAGTGATATCCCTCCTTCTAATTATTAAGTGTAAAACTATTAAACGCTTAATTAGTATAACCCCGATTAGTTATGTCTGTCAACAAAAAAGAAAGGACGGAAGCCTTTTTTCCGTCCCATTTCGCTTGTTAAATGTTTTATTTTACTCCTGTTTTAAGCGAAGTCATGTCCACCTTCTGGAGTATCGATGAATCGAATGCATAGCTGCTCTTCTTCTTTTCCTCCATGCTTCTCAGTGCAATATCTATCAGCCTGTCTATGAGATCCCTGTAAGGTATCCCTTCCTTCTCGAACAGATAGAAAGCAAGGGAACCGGGAATGGTATTGACCTCATTCAGATACACCTCGTCCTTGTCTTCATCTATCATGAAGTCGATCCTGACTACGCCTTTCATGTCGAGCCCCTTGAATGCTCTCAGGGCATATTCCCTTATCTTTTTCTCCTTATCCTCGTCCAGTTCTGCCGGAAGCTTCCTGTCAAGGGATTTCATTCCCTTGCTCTGTCCTTTCTCTGGAAGGTATTTTGCTGCGAAATCCAGTATCTCACCCTTTGCCAGAGGCTCCTCAAGCGTCCCTGTGACAGCATCCGAACCGGCACCGAGGACCGCACAGTTTATCTCCCTCAGCCTGTCAATTGCATGCTCTATGAGGATCCTTCTGTCATAGTTCTCGGCAAGATCCAGTGCATCCTTCAATTCTTCCCTGTCATGTGCCTTCTTTATTCCTATGCTGCTTCCGAGATTTGCAGGCTTCACTATGACCGGATATCCGAGCTTTTCTTCTACTTCCCCGATCACTCTTGATCTGTCGTTATGAGTCTCGTTCCTGTCATAATAGACATAGTCTACGCAAGGGATGCCGAGTCCTATGAGGGCCAGCTTCGTAACGATCTTGTCCATGCATGAAGAGCTTCCTGTCACTCCGCAGCTGGTATATGGAAGATCCGCCATCTCGAATATTCCCTGAAGGGTTCCGTCTTCTCCGTGCAGTCCATGCATAGCAAGTACGGCAACGTCAAGATCGCATACGCTCTTCATACCAAACATGGTCTTCTTGAAAAGACTCCTGTTTCCCGTTGCAGGAGAGAATATTACTTCATCTATTCCCTTCTGGGACAGATCCGGATGCAGGAAGAACTTTGCGTCTTTCAGTGCTTCACCCGTATACCATTTTCCTTCCCTGGAGATATAGACAGGGAAAAGATTGTATTTGCTCTTGTCTGCGTTCTCTATCATCTGTGTGCCCGTGATTATGGACACATCGTGTTCAGCAGCTCTGCCTCCAAAGAATACTCCAACATTCAACATATGACTTATCTCCTTTATCCCTCATTATAATTGTCGGGAAGGTCGTTTTCAAACAATACGATATCGCCCGGTCTGAGCATTGTCTTCATTGCCTCAGATGCATCATTCAATGAATTGACTACCTTTATGTTCTCCTCAGGGAACCCCCCTTCTAAGAGGCCGTTATGGATCGGAACGGTCTGTTTCGGTCCTACCAGATATACGAAATCTACCTTATCAGCCATATATCTTCCGAATTTTCCGTTTTCCTCTTCCTCGATCTCTCCGAGTTCTATCATTCCTGGAGTCACGACTATCTTTCTTCCGTCAAATGAAGCGATCACGTCGATGGCCATCCTGGATCCGGCAGGATTTGAGTTGAAGGCATCGTCTATTACAGTGACCCCTCCGCCTCCCTTTATCAGCTGGAGTCTGTGCTCCACCGGCTTTATCTTCTTTACTCCTCTTTCTATCTCTTCTTCGCTAAGACCGAGTTCGATCGCTATTGCTATGCAGCCAAGAATATTCTGTACGTTATGGACTCCAAGGAGTTCCGTCTTGACGGGAAATCTTCCGGAAGCCGTTACAACATCGAATTCGCAGCCATCCTTGGTCAGCCTGATGTTCTCAGCCCTGACATCTGCATCGCCGTCAGTGGAGAAAAGGACTTTCTTGAGTTCAGTCCTCTCATACATCTCCCTCGTGATCCCATGATCGTCCGGGAAGAAAGCCACTCCGTCTTTAGGAAGTCCTTCTATGAGCTCGTACTTTGTTGCAGCTACGTTCTCAATAGTTCCAAAGCTCTCAAGATGCTGAGGACCTACGGAAGTGATTATACCGTATTTCGGATGCACGAGCTCTACGAGTTCCTCAATGTCGCCGATGTTCTTGGCTCCCATCTCAGCAAGGAAGACCTGATGGGCATCGGTGAGCTGCTCCCTGATGACCCTGGTAAGCCCCATGGGAGTATTGTAGCTGCTCGGAGGCACGAGTACGTCGTACTTTTCAGAAAGTATGGTCCCAAGGATGAACTTGGTGCTTGTCTTTCCATAGCTTCCTGTGATCCCTACCTTGATGAGATCGTCCCTTGCGGCTATCTTGTCCTTTGCCTCATTGAAATACTTCTTCTTTATTCCTTCTTCGATAGGGGTGTTGATCAGATTTGCGATGACTATGGTAAACGGAAGTATCAGCATGAATACTCCCATTATGGATACCGATACGAGAAGTGAAATGACTGCCATGATGAGGAACAGAATGCAGAGAGTTATTATCAGCCTCCTGATCCTCCAGGTATATTTGAGAGGAGTCTTTCCGTTCCTGATCCTGAACTTGATGAAATAATAGACCCCCATTCCTATGAACAAAAGAAGCAGGACTATGCCCGCTATCCTGACGACAGGATTTAAGACCAGTATGAACGTACCCATAAGGAAATAAACAAGACTCATGAGCACAATATAGAACACCTGTCCGGAGCCCTTGTCGGCCACCCAGTTGTTGTATTCACGGGGCTTGTAGCTCTCCAGCTGGAACATATGGCAGAAGCCTATCGAGGCCGGAATGCAGAACCCGAGGGCTGCGGAAAGCAGAAGTATCTTTATGAGCATTATCCTTTTACCTCCAGAAAGCTCTTGACTATCGACATGTATCTCGGATACTGGTCCAGATATGAGAAATGGCCCGCATCCTTCAAAACGACTAGTCCGGCATCCTTTATCTCTTTTTCCATGATCTCTCCGAAATATACGGGAGTATCCTTGTCATTCTCTCCGTATATCAGCAGGCAGGATGCCTTAATATCCTTCAGATATGGTCTCAGATCCTGATTCACCACATTGACGAAGGTCTGTCTCATTATACCCGAAAGCTTCCTGTAATCTTCAGAGCCTGCGGAACTTACCTTCTTTTCCAGATCGACTCCTAAGACCTTAAGAAATCCCTTTACGGGTCTCACCTTGATCAGTTTCTTTGCAAGTTTGTATCTGTAGACCTTGATATAGTATTTGAGTGTCCTTTTCGGTATCAGACCGGCAGCATCAGTGAGCACCGCTCTCTTTATCATGTCCGGATATGTGGCCGCAAGGAGTATCGTAACCCTTCCTCCGAAGGAATGGCAGATGACATCGCATCCCTCTATACCCATTCTGCGCATGAACTCGGCTGTTATCTCCATGTATTCGTCCACATGATATGCAGACTCAGGCTGGTCGCTCTCTCCGAATCCCGGGAAATCTATGGCGTATACCTTCCTTGAACGGGAAAGCTCATTGAAGACAGGAGCAAAGCTGTCGGCACAGCCTCCCCATCCGTGCAGAAAGAGGACAGGGGCTCCTTCCCCGGCCGTTTTGTAACTGATCTTGAGTCCGTTTATGATTTCCTGCATTGGATACCCCTTTTCCACATTATCACGGCACCTTCACCGTTTCCGTAATAGTCTTTTCTGATCCCTTCCGGCGTGAAGCCGAAACTTTCATACAGTCTTATGGCAGGCTGATTATGCTCTCTTACCTCCAGGGTCAGAGCATACATTCCATTTTCTGCCATCTTTTTTTCTGCAAATTGCAGAAGAGCGGTGGCATGGCCTTCCCTTCTCTTTTCTTCCGCTATACAGAGTTTCCTGATATGAGCTTCATCGAGTATCGTGTTGAGTCCGATATATCCGAAGACTCCGTCCTCGTCCTCTATGACATAATAAACGTTGAATTCGCTTCCGAATATATCCAGCAGCAGGAGTTCCATGGTCCACGGGGAGATGAAGCATTCCTGTTCCAGCTTATATATCTTATCCAGATCGCTTATGAGAGCCTGCCTGATCCTGGTCATTTCCTGTTTCTTTCAGCCTGTGAAGGCATGTAGTAATCGAGCCTGCTGTCATACGCATCGAAAGATATACCATTGCTGTACTGTTCCAGTGCAATAGGAGCTATTGCAGACGCCCTTCCGAAAACGGATTCTCTTCCGAGACATCTGAAATTCTCATGCTTTCCTATAAGGCCCGCATATCTGACGCAGCCGTCACCCGTGAACACGACTTCCTCAGAAGTTTGTAAAGAGATCTTTTCCAGCATCTCCTCTATCCCGTATATGCCGTTTTCAAGGATCACTTTTCCGTCCTCACGGTAAGTGCCGTACACTCTGTCCTGTCTTGCATCCATTATGGCGCATATCCTCTTATTTGCACCGGCTGAACGGACCAGCATATCCAATGTGGATACCGTCTCAATTCTTGCCCCCGTAGCCTGCGCAAACGCCTTTGCAGTGCTCATTCCTATCCTGAGCCCCGTAAAGGACCCCGGGCCATTTGTTATCCCTACGATCCCTATCTCTTTCTTTTCCATCCCGGAGAGGCTGAAACAGCCGTCTATGAGTCTCAGAAGATTCACGGAATGGGTAAACCCGTTATTCAGGTACAGTTCCGATATCAGATTGTCATCTTCAAGAAGAGCAACAGAACAGGCCTTTCCTGCAGTATCTATGCATAACAGTTTCATCTTTCCGTTTCTATCCTCCTCCGCCCGTCCGGACAATAGCCGATCGTGACTCTGACAGCCTTCTTCGGAATGACTTCCGGGAACATGTCGGCCCATTCTATCACGGCAACAGTATCATCATCGAGATAGTCATCAAACCCGATCTCATAAAGCTCTTCTGCCTCAGTCACCCTATAAAGATCGAAATGGCAGAGCCTCAGCTCTCCTCTGTATTCCCTGACTATCGTAAATGTCGGGCTCTGTATTGGCGCAGATATACCGAGGGCTCTGGCGATCCCTCTCGTAAACACGGTCTTTCCGGTCCCGAGATCTCCGTTAAGGGCTACTATATCCCCTCCCCTGAGGGTCTTTCCCAGTTCGTATCCGGCATTCTCGGTCTCTTTTTCAGTCTTTGAATACATCAACATCTGCTCATACTTCTCCCTATTTTACCATTTGATTGTATACTTTTTTAATATAAATAACAATAAAAGAGGACGGGCACCGCCCATCCTCGCCGTCTTCGTTCTGACCTTCTGAACCGATCACTTGAAATATATTATGACCCTGTCATGCTCTATCATGCCCAGTATATCCCTCAGACTCTCCGATCTCACCATTTCAAGCAGTTTTTCCTTGCCTGACAGGAAGTTCTTGAGTTTTATACCGTCTTCCATCTCCATGTATCCGACGATATCGTCCGCCTTATGATCCGTGATCAAAAGATCATAGAGTTCCTTCCAGTCGTCCTCCTCAAAGATATATACTTCCTCGATCTCCTCCGATTCGCCCTTACCGTTTTTCCCTGACGCAGCAAAAAAACCATCCGGCTCTGGTGCACAGTTTTTGGCATCTCCTGTAGGAATATTTTCCATTTCAGCGGTTTCGGGTTCGGGAGCCATCTCTTTTGCAGTGCTGTCGAAACTGATGCTGTAGCTTGCAGTCGGAGCAGTCTCATCCTTCATGGCTGATTTCTTTAAGCCTCCGAACAAGAGCGGAGCAGTCCTGAGCGCGGCAAATACCAGCAGCACGGCTGCTATTCCTCCGATGTATGAGATCAGACGCCTGGTACGTGTCCTCTTCATGGCCTTTATCCTTCTGACGGACGTCTCCACAAAATCCGGTGCATCGGGTACCAGATCCTGATAAAGCTGGTCCAGCTTTTCGTCCTCAAGGAACATCTCCAGTTTTTCTTTGTTATCGTTCATCTTTTTCACTTCCTCATAAAATATGACGAAAGAGAAACAGCAAAGTTCCTATTTCTTCAAAATATATTCTATGAGTTTTCTGTCTTCTTCCGTTCCGGAAGTCATGACTATGACCTCCGACTTCCCGCTTTCACTCAGCATGTCATCTTTTCTCAGCAGATTTCCGAGCTGTCTCACCGTCCCATACATTCCGTCATATATCTCGGGCATATCTCTGAATACGTTTGCTGCAGTCTTCTCCACGGCATTTCTTACAAAAGAATAATGTGTGCATCCGAGTACGATGCCCGTTACCCTCTCGGAGGCATGAGGAACGAATATGTCTTTTAAATATCCATATATCTCCTCGGACTCGAAATCTCCCTTCTCTACGAGATCTGCGAGTCCCTTGCAGGGGATGTTGATCAGCCTGTCATTGCAGCCGAGCCTGTCTATGAGCCTTTTATATCTTCCGCTCGCTATAGTGCCGGGAGTAGCCATAACTATGATCTTTCCGGTGGGATCTGCCTCCATGGCGGGTTTCACTGCGGGTTCCATGCTTATCACAGGTATCTGATACTTTTCCCTCATCTCATGGATGGCGGCGGAGGTGGCGGTATTGCATGCTATTACCAGTGCCTTTATCCCTTTCTCATACATCCTGTCACAGGAAGCTATCGAATACTCCCTTACCTGCTCGGGAGTCTTTTCCCCATAAGGGAAATGTCCGCAATCCGCAAAGAATATATAGTTCTCTTCAGGGAATACCTGCAGGGCATGTTTCAAAACAGAGAGCCCTCCGAGCCCCGAATCAAAAAAACCGATATAGTCCGTCTTCTTCATATCCTTCTCCGAAATGACAAGTTGTCTCCATAGATTATACCATTCCTTAATGGTTGTCACCACATGGCTAATATCTCATGACATAGTGCGCAGTCAGGGAAAAAGTTGTTGCACATTGTTTTTTGTTATGTTATTATTTGTAGGCTATTTAGTGCTAGGAGGTGAAAATAATATGGCAAATATTAAATCAGCGAAAAAACGCATTAAGACTATCAAGCGCCAGAATCTTGAAAACAGGATGGTCAAGTCCGCTCTCAAGACACAGCTCAAGAAGTTTGATGCAGCTGTTGCTTCTGATGCAGAAGATGTTTCTTCTATATATAATGAAACTGTCAGTAAAGTAGATAAAGCTGTTGTTCATGGCATTATTCATAAGAATAAGGCTGCCAGGACCAAGGCAGAATTAGCTAAGAAATTAGCAAAATGATTTCTGAACATTTCAATTATTTAAGCGATCGCAGAAGTAATTAAAAAAGCTCATGTAAATGGCCAATACATGAGCTTTTACTTTTATTCGTTTTCATACCCTGTTGTATATCCTGAGGAAAAGGCTCTTGTAATCGTTGATCTTGTTAAAGGTCTTTACCCTCCTGTCCATTTCCTCAAGTTCTCTAATGGAATTCTTTATCTCCCGGAGCGTGAATCTCTTTGCGTCTCTTGCTGCCAGAAGTGCGGGATACGGTTTTATCCCCATGGTTTCGCTCACCATGTCCGCAGCGCCTCTTTCAGGCATTCCCTTCATCATGAGTCCCTTGGCGAGATACATGGGTGTAAACTTTCCGGTCAGAAGACCGATGAATCCCAGGACCTGATCCCTGTTCTTCCTGAAGCTCTCATATATCGAGAATGCCTTGTCGTATTCTCCGTCCATCATGCAGTTATGGAACTCGAATATGTCATATTCAAGGGTCCCCGATACGGTCTCTCTTATCTCCTTTTCCGAGGGGGACCTGATCATGAGGAACTTCATCTTCTCGATTTCGTTAAGGATCGTATTCATGTCTCCGCCGGTTATCTCGAGAAGTAGCCTCGAAGCAGAATCCGAAAGCATGACTCCCTTCCTCTTTCCCGTGACCTTTATCCACTTTACGAGCATCCCCTCGTTCAGGGAATTGCATTCGCAGGTAACTGCCTCTTCCTTAAGACGCTTGTAAACCGATTTTCTCAGATCGGGTTTGCTCCTCATCACTATCACGAGTTTTGTCTCTTTTGGAAGCTCATCCAGTATCCGGGAGAAATCAAGGTCCTTCGATGAAACGTCGATGCCGTCTATAACGGTGGCTCTTGAGGAAGCAAAACAGGGTGCCTGCATGCAGGTATTCCAGATATCACTGTATCCTGCCTTATCCTGCAGGACGGTAAGGTTCATCTCCGGAAAAGACAATCCGAAAGAATCGATCAGGGCTTTTTCAGCCTGTTCCATTAAATATGGCTCATCGCCCTGTATGACGAACAGGTTCCTGTCCTTAAATTCTTCCATCCTCCGGAGAAATTCGTCTGCCTGCATAATGTTTGCCCTTATTCTTCCTTGTCTCCGAGCTTTTCAAGCTCTGCCGTGATCTTGGAGATCACCTCATTCTTTGCTATGTTCCTTGCCTGTATGACGGTGTTCTTTATTGCCTTTGCATTTGAGCTTCCGTGAGCCTTGATGAATCCTGCTCTGGTCCCGAGCAGCAGGGCTCCGCCATATTCTGTATAATCAAGTGTCTTCTTAAGAGCTTTGAAGGCCGGCTTTGCGAGAAGTGCTCCCATCTTGGTCCTGAAGGAGCCCATGAGGTTGTCCTTCATCATGCCAAGAAGCAGCTGGGCACAGCCTTCCACTGACTTCATCAGCACGTTGCCGTCAAAACCATCGCAGACTATGACGTCATAATCTCCGGAAAAAACATCTCTTCCCTCAGCATTGCCGACGAAATTGATGTCCGTCTCCTTCAAGAGCTGATGAGCCTCCTTGGTAAGGGAATTACCCTTCTCCTCCTCTGCCCCGTTATTCAGAAGACCGACTCTCGGGCTCTCGATCCCCTCCACAGCCTTCATGTACAAGCTGCCCATTATGGCAAACTGCTGAAGGAACTCGGGTTTACAGTCCACGTTGGCGCCACAGTCGACCAGGAGAAAATGTCCGTCCTTTGACGGAAGGAGCGGAGCAAGTGCAGGACGGAGTACATTAGGTGCTCTCCTGACCACGAAAGTACCGCCTGCCACTGCTGCACCGGTGCTTCCTGCAGTTATGAACACATCTCCCTTTCCTTCTGCCGCCATCTTCATACCGACTACCATCGAGGAATCCTTTTTGGTCCTGACTGCAGCGACAGGAGATTCAGCCATCTCTATCTCTTCTCTGGCATCGATGATCTCCACTCTGGAAGTATCATATTCCTGTCCTTCAAGACATCCCTTTATGACCTCTTCCTTGCCTGTGAACACTACAGATATGTCGTCATATTCCTTAAGGGCAAGAAGCGTCCCTTCAATAACTGCCTGGGGAGCGTTATCTCCTCCCATAGCGTCGATAATTATCCTGTACATAGTCTTCTCCTTACTTAAGCTGTTTCCCGAACTTGACCTTGATGTATACTATCGTACCTATAAGCACCAGAGTACCAAGCGCCCATAGCGTAACGTTCAACCACTGCAGTTCGTCCCTCTTCAGATAGTCGAGCAGTCCCACTGCGATGAGTATGAGCCCGTCCACTATTGCGGCGATCCTTATGACCTTCCTGACCTCATCCTTGATGTTGTCCGGATAATCCATGTTGAATATGGGGCCCTTGTTTGCGGCTCCGCATACGAAGAAGAATCCTCCTACGGCCATCGTGAATATGGCCATGAGACTGTACATGCTGCTGATATCACCCATTTTATGTTCTCCTTAAATGATCCTCATTAATCTGAAATCAAGATAATCGCACGATGTTAGCAGATACCTTGTATCATCCAGTGTTATGTCTCCGAACTGGCTCTTTCCGGGTTCAAGTCCGTGGATATGGCCGAATATGACGGTCCTGACCCCATAGGCTTTGAACATATCCGTAAAAGGGCTGCCTGAGATATCCTGCTCGAAAGGAGGATAATGGATCATTCCTATTATCTCCTTCCCTGTCTTTGCCCCCTCTTTCAGTGAGAGTTCCAGTCTTATCAGTTCCCTCTGATATATCTTCTCATCCTCTTCAGTATATGAGGCATCTTTCTGCATCCAGCCCCTCGTGCCGCAGAATGCATAATCACCGATCACTACTGCATTGTTCTGTACATATTCCGTCCGGTTGAAGAGAAGTTCCTTTGTCTTTTTCAGGGAAGAATGCCAGTAATCATGGTTCCCTCTGGAAAGGACTTTATGCCCCGGAAGAGAGCATATCTCAAACAGATCCTTCCTGGCCTCATCATAATTGATGGCCCAGCTCAGATCCCCTGCTATGAGAACTATGTCATCTTCGCTTACCTTTGAATACCAGTCTTCCTTTATCCTGTCCCAGTGACCTTTCCAGTGCGACCCGAAGACGTCCATCGGCTTATCCGTGCCGAAGGAAAGATGTAGATCGGATATCGCATACACTTTCATATCACTCTACCAGATACCTTTCAATATCATCACACAGCTCATCCTTTCCAGTCCTGAGCTCTGAAGAGACCTGGATGAAGGTCTCCGGAGCATGCTCTTTCAGAGCTCTCCTGATCCTTGCAACCTCGGTATTTCTCTTTGTTTTTGCGACTTTGTCTGTTTTTGTCACCACGATGCTGACCGGAATGCCGAGTTCACGGGCATAATCGAGCATCATGACATCATGCTCAGAAGGATCCCTTCTTATGTCTATCAGAAGATAGATCCCCTTAAGGTTCTCGGAAGTCTCGAAATATTCCGAGATCATTCCGTTCCACTGTTCCATCTCCTGTTTGGAGGTGTTTGCAAAACCGTAGCCCGGAAGATCGACTATATAGAAGGAATCGTTTATCAGGAAGTAGTTTACAAGCCTTGTCTTACCCTGTTTCTTGGAGACGAACGCAAGGTTCTTTCTTCCTGCTATGAGGTTCAGAAGGGAGGATTTGCCCACATTGGATCTTCCTACGAATGCCACTTCCGGTATGCCCTTGCTGTTGAATTCGTTATATCCTTTTACGAGACTACTTGCGAATTCAGCCTTCTTTATCTGCATGTCATTTCTCCATAAGTCCGAGCTTTATTACTTCGGAAGCGTCACTCACCGGATGGAATACCAGTTTCTGTCTGATCTCCTCCGGTATGTCATCTATATCCCTTTCGTTGTCCTTCGGGATGATGATCTCGTGGATCTTTGCCCTGTATGCTGCGAACGCCTTCTCTCTGAGTCCGCCTATGGCGAGCACCCTTCCTATGAGGGTTATCTCTCCGGTCATGGCTATATCTCTTCTGATCTTTCTTCCGGTAAGGGCACTCAATATGGCAAGGGCCATCGTGACACCGGCAGAGGGGCCGTCCTTTGGAACGGCTCCTTCGGGAGCGTGTATGTGTAAGTCTCTCGTCTTATAGAAATCAGTGGAAAGCCCATACTTGTCCGCAACGGACCTCACATAGGAAAATGCGGTCTTGGCGCTCTCCTTCATAACGTCTCCGAGCTGACCCGTGAGCTCTATGTTACCTGAACCTTCAAGAGAACTGACTTCAATCGGAAGAGTAGTTCCGCCTGCAGCTGTCCATGCGAGCCCTATCGCCACTCCGACCTTCGGAGATGAAGGCAGGTCTGCCTCAAAGTATTTCTGCTTGCCGAGATATTTCGTAAGATCCTTTACTCCGACCTTTACCATCTCTCCCGTTTCCACATACTCCCTTGCAGCCTTTCTGCAGATGATACCTATCTCCCTTTCAAGAGATCTGACTCCGCTTTCAAGAGTGTATTCGCTTATTATCTCGGAGATGACGGAAGGATTGATCTTCAGCATCTTCTTCGTAAGTCCGTTCTTCTCAAGTTCCTTGGGGATCAGGTGTTTTATGGCTATCTGCTTCTTCTCGTACGGTGTATAACTCTCCAGCTCTATGATCTCAAGTCTGTCGTATAAAGGTGCCGGTATGTCCTCCGCATTGTTGGCGGTGCATATGAACATGACCTGAGACAGATCGAAGTCTATGTCCAGATAATTGTCCTGGAAAGTGCTGTTGACCGATTCATCCAGAACTTCAAGCATTGCCGATGTCGGATCTCCCCTGTAGTCGCTTGCCATCTTGTCTATCTCGTCAAGCAGGAAAACGGGGTTCATCGTACCCGCTCTTCTGATGTTGGATACTATTCTTCCGGGTACTGCGCCTATATATGTCCTCCTGTGGCCTCTTATCTCGGATTCATCCTTAAGGCCTCCGAGGGACATCCTTACGAACTTTCTTCCGAGAGCTTCAGCGATCGCCCTGGCTATTGAAGTCTTGCCTACTCCGGGAGGGCCTACGAAGCAGAGGATATTTCCCTGTATCCTTCCCGTAAGTTCAAATACGGACAGATATTCAAGTATCCTGTCCTTGACCTTCTCCATACCGAAATGGCTGTCATCGAGCACCTTTCTCGCTCTTTTAAGGTCTACGGTATCCTCAGTATATATGCCGTAGGGAAGGGCCGTTATCCACTCAAAATAGTTGAGGAGCACATTGTAGTCCGGAGACTGAGGATTCATCCTCTCCATACGGTCGGCTTCCTTCATGAGCTTTTCCTTGATGTCGTCCTCTACAGGCATCTTGTCTATGAAATCCCTGAAGCCGTCTATCTCGGAATCGTTCTCATCAGTCTCACCGAGAGATTCCTGTAGTATATGGATCTGTTCTCTTATGTAAGCATCTCTCTGCATCTTGTCAAGGCGGATCCTCGTGTCTCTTGAGAGCTCGTTCTCAAGGACCGCGATGTCCCTTTCCCTGCTTATATGACGGATGAGTGCCTTATATCTTTCCTCCACGTCAAGGATCTCCAGCATTTCCTGTCTGGCATCAAAATCCTTCACGAAGGTGTTGATCACCGTGTCGATGAGCTTCTTCTGATCCTTTATCTCATCTATGGCATAAAGTGCATCCGGACCAACGTTCCCGGTATCATCCATGTAGTCCCTGAGTGTATGACGGAGAAGGCTCCTGTATGCTTCAAAGTTCTCTTCCTTTATCGGGATCTCATCCAGCGGTCTCACATCCACGGAATAGAACGTTCCCTGATACAGCTGTACCAGTTTCGCCCTGCAGATACCGTTTGCAAGAAGCCTCATGGTTCCGTCCGGCATCCTCAGAGAATGACTCACCTCGCAGAGCACTCCCGTCTCAAAGATGTCATCTTTGTCGGGGCTGTCGGTATGGATGCTCTTCTGGCTGGCCAGGAACAGAACGTTATCCGCTACGGCTGCCGCCTTAATGGCATTCTTAGATATGTTTCTCTCTATCTGAAGATTGATTATGGAATTTGGCATCACTACGATGCCCCTTACTGGTATCATAGGGACAGTATATGTTTTTTCTGAATCGAAAACTTTCATCTTTTCTACCTTATCTTTTTCATTTCCTTAATATTATACACGATACGGTTATATCGACAAAGCCGTGAGAAAAAAGAGCAGCCTCCCTAAGAAGCTGCCCTGTCTTTCAGATAGTTATGTCATGCCTGTTTCTTTTTTCTTGTCTCGGCATTTCTCTGTGACTGCTGAGGACGTTCTCCCTTTATCAGAACTATGGCGCTGTGATCTCTCACCGATTCCCTGGTCACGATGCATTTTACTATGCTCCTGTCAGAGGGTGCTTCGAACATCACATCCAGCATGACGTTCTCCATGATGCTCCTCAAGCCTCTTGCTCCGGTGTTTCTCTCGAGAGCAAGATCGACTATCTCGTCAAGAGCTCCGTCTTCGAATTCCAGCTCTATACCGTCCATCTGAAGCAATTTCGAATACTGCTTTACAAGAGCGTTTTTCGGCTCGGTGAGTATGCTCTTGAGAGCTTCTTTAGAAAGAGCGTCAAGGGTGACCACCACAGGCACCCTTCCGATGAACTCGGGGATCAGTCCGAACTTCAGCAGATCTTCCGGCATAAGCTTACCGTAAAGATCTCCGAGATTTCTTTCCTGTCTGGTCTTTACTTCCGCTCCGAAGCCCATGGTCTTCACTCCGACTCTCTGCTCTATTATGCCCTCGAGTCCTACGAATGCTCCTCCGCAGATGAACAGGATATTTGTGGTATCGATCTGGATCATCTCCTGGAACGGATGCTTCCTGCCCCCCTGGGGAGGTACGCTTGCCATTGTGCCTTCCAGTATCTTCAGAAGGGCCTGCTGTACTCCCTCTCCGGAGACGTCTCTCGTGATGGACACGTTCTCGCTCTTCTTTGCGATCTTGTCTATCTCATCGATATAGATAATGCCCCTCTGGGCTTTCTCTATGTTGTAATCTGCTGCCTGTATGAGCCTCAGGAGGATGTTCTCCACGTCCTCTCCGACGTATCCTGCCTCAGTGAGCGTTGTCGCATCGCTGATGGCTATCGGCACCTGGAGTATCCTTGCAAGCGTCTGGGCGAGAAGAGTCTTCCCGGAACCTGTGGGTCCGAGCATAAGTATATTGCTCTTCTGGATCTCCACGTCCTCAGAAGGATTCTGTATCCTCTTGTAGTGGTTGTATACTGCCACTGCAAGGGACTTCTTAGCCTGTTCCTGCCCTATGACGTACTCATCCAGCTCTTTTACGATCTCTGCAGGCGTAGGAAGTGAGATGGTAGACGGATCATAGTCTTCATCGTAATCGAACTCGCTGTCTATTATATCGTTGCATACCTCAACGCATTCGTTGCAGATATATACTCCTCCCGGTCCTGCGATGAGTTTCCCCACCTCGTCCTGAGTTTTTCCGCAGAACGAACAGCGGAGCTGGTTCGGGCCTTCTGACTTATTTGCCATATGTGAACATTACCTCTTGGCAGGGATCACTTCATCAATGATCCCGTATTCCTTGGCTTCTTCTGCAGACATGTAAAAATCTCTCTCCATGTCTTTTCTTAATTCTTCTATATCTCTGCCGGTCTTCTCAGCCATGATCTGTGAGAGCTTATCCTTTATCTTCAGGATCTGGCGGGCCTGTATCTCGATATCGGTCGCCTGTCCCTGGGCTCCTCCAAGGGGCTGATGGATCATTATCTCGCTGTTCGGAAGCGCCTTTCTCTTGCCCTTTGTCCCTGCGTTCAGAAGGAATGCTCCCATTGATGCGGCCATACCGATGCAGATGGTGGAAACGTCGCATTTCACGTACTGCATGGTATCATATATAGCCATTCCTGCGGAAACGGAGCCTCCCGGACTGTTGATATACATATAGATATCCTTGTCGGGATCCTCTGCCTCAAGGAAGATCATCTGTGCGACTATCAGGTTTGCCGTATAGTCATCGATCTGTCCTGAAAGGAATATGATCCTGTCTTTTAAAAGTCTTGAATATATGTCGTATGAACGCTCACCTCTGTTGGTCTGTTCTACGACTATCGGTACATAACTCATCATGTATCTCCTTATTCTTCTGTTTTCTCTGCAGATTCAGCAGCAGGCTCTTCCTTCTTTTCGGGAGCGACCTTGACTGCCCTGCCCTTCAGGAAGCGGATAACTGCATATGTAGGAGCAGAGCCCTTGACATACTCGAGGCCTTCCTGTCCATAAGCCTTCTCGACCTCTTCAAGAGTCTGGTCTTTTCCGGTAGCTCCCTTGATCGCAGTAAGCATATCTTCCTCTTCGGGTTCCACGTTTTCTTTCTTGATGATCGCATCAAGGACAAGATTAGTCTTGACCTTTCTTGCAGCCATCGGTTTAAGGTTTGCCCTTACGCTCTCCATCGTGGATCCTGTGTATTTGAAATATGAATCCATGTCTATTCCCTGATATGCCAGTTCATAGCTCATGTTCTCGACCTCTCTGTCCAGCTGCAGTTCTACCATGGCATCGGGGATATCGACATTGGAAGCATCAACTATGGCGTCTATCATGGCAGCCTCAAAGCGGATGTTGTTCTGATCTTCATTCTGCTTCTGGAGCCTCTTCTCAACGTCTGCCCTGTATTCTTCGAAATTGTCGAATCCGTTGTCCTCTGCAAACTCATCATTTGCCTCAGGTACTATCTTCTGCTTGACGTCACTGATCTTGACATGGAACACTGCAGGCTTGCCGGCAAGTGACTTCTCATGATACTGCTCGGGGAACGTGACCTCTATATCCTTTTCCTCTCCGGCTTTCATGTCGAGAAGCTGTTCTTCGAATCCCGGAATGAATGTGTTGCTTCCGAGCTCCAGCTGCTGGCCTTCTGCTGTTCCTCCGTCGAATTTGACTCCGTTTACGGTTCCGGAATAATCAAGGATCACCGTGTCGTGTATCTGTGCAGGTCTGTCAGCGCTCTCGAGACGGGCATTATCATTGAGATCCTTCTCTATCTCTTTCTCCACTGCATCCTCTGCAAGGGGAACATCTTCGAACTCAACGTTGAAGCTCTTATAGTTTCCGAGCTCCACTTCAGGCCTTATATAAGCTTCAGCCTTGACCTTGATCGGTTCTCCGGCTTCCATGGATAAGATGTCAACATTTTCAGGCCTTGAGACTATATCCAGTCCGAGCTCCTGTATTGCAGCGTCATAAGCATCCGGGAACGAATTGTTGAAAGCGTCCTCAAAAAAGATGCCTTCTCCGTAATACTTCTCCAGCATCGATTTCGGTGCTTTTCCCTTTCTGAATCCGGGTACCTGATACTTGCCCTTGTTCTTCTGATATGCCTTTACGCTCTCGGCCTCAAAAGCCTCACGTGTTATCTCGAACTCAATCTCTACCTTGTTCTTGCCGATTTCCTTGAATGTTGCCATTTTTGTCTGTTCTTCCTTTCGAAAACCTGTAATTTGCTGTTTATACCATCACAGGAAGTGTAATAAAGCCTTTTGCAGCATTTGTTAGTGTAACATATTTGCCTATCTGATGCAAACTTCAGCAATAAGAACGGCCCGCCTGAAAGCGGGCCTTAAATCGAGACAATCCATACGCCGAGTTCTGTTTAGATGACCATCTATCTAGGCCTGACGTTACCGGCAGGCTCAAGCGATTACACGGAGCTTAGCGGGCCGCTATTGAATGCCCCTATATCAATCTTGCACCGAGCGGGGTTTACAGGGATCGGAAGTTACCAACCGATCCGGTGAGCTCTTACCTCGCCTTTCCATCCTTACAGCCTAAGCTGCGGTCTATTTCTGTTGCACTTTCCTTGAAGTCGCCTCCACCGGGTGTTACCCGGCGCTCTGCCCTGTGGTGCTCGGACGTTCCTCACTCTTTCGAGCGCAGTCATCTGTATTTCTCGATCTATGATCTTATAAAATCACCAGTATCCTTCCGCAGTTCTCACAGCATACGAGTCCGGTGCCATGAGTGATCTTTGCCGAGACACTTACCGGAAGCTGCATGTTGCATTCCTGACATCTGTTGTTTACGAGAAGAGAAACCGGATTCCTCCTGAATCCCTTTATCCGTTCATATTCTGAAAGTATATCGGGAGATATCTGGCTCTTGAGCTTTTCCACCTCGTTCTTCAGTTCGGCAGTCTCTGCTCCCACCGAATTCTGTTCTTCCTGATACTTGTCCTTGAGCTCATCGTAAGCCTTCTTCACGGGGATCATCTTCTGCAGGATATCTCTGAGTTCCTTGTCAGCATTTGTGATCTGCTTCAGAAGGGTCTTTGCATTCTCCCCCAGCTTATTGGATTTGGAGATCAGATCATTAGCCTGTTTCTTCATCTCGTTCAGCTGTTCCGTGCTGACTTCATCGTCTTCTGCTTCGGAATAATAGCTGATATCCTTCATGAGCTCATCATAGTCTTCCTCTATCTTCTTGATCTGTTTTTCCAGATTCTGGGCCTCGCCTCTTACCTGGAGCGACTTTTCCTGAATGGATTCAACTTTCTTATTGCTTGCCTTGAGAAAATTCTGATTCTTGACAAGTTCCTTTCTGGTATCGGTGTTCTTCAGATCCTCCAGTTTTCTGTCAAGCGCTGCATCAGCCTTAGAAAAATCGTATAATTCCTGCATTTTCTCCATAACGTATTGAATCCTCCTCTCATATATCTGTTCTAAGAAAACAAAAATTCGAAACACGGGCGTTTCCATCAAGGCGTGTTCCGAACTTCGAATTATACCCGTATCGATTATACAATCACGGGTCCTTGATGTAAACCTTGAGGCCGCCTTTATTCCTCAGTATACACTTTCTTCCATATCGACAGTTCCCTGGCCACGGAGATCCTGTCATCACCGTCCGTTACCTTTTTCAGGATCCTTTCCAGGCTCCTTATCCTGTGAGCTGCCATCTTCATGAACGCGCCCCTGTCCTCCGTGAGCGACAGTCTGCCTGTCAGCAGTTCCTCTTCCGAATAGGGCTCTGAGGCTCCGTTCCTTATGAACATGTGATCGTAGAACCTTCTGTCCTCCTCAACGATCCTCTCCTTTTCGATATGGAGGCCCAGATCAGGGAGCATTCTTCTCACATCATAAATATTCTTCTGGGGAGATATTATCATCCAGTCAGCTTTTCCAACCACTTCAGGTGACGCTCCGAGGATCTTCAGGATCAGCTGTCCCCCCATTCCTGCGATGACTATGCCATCTGCCTCACCTGGTGATATCACCTGCAGCCCGTTCCCGACTCTGAATACGATCCTGCAGGAAAAAACACTGTCCCTGAGCAGATTCTCAGCTTTCCTGAGGGAAGGAGCGCTGATATCAGTCGCTATGATGTTTTCAGCTTTTCCTTCCTCAAGCAATCTTTTTGATATGAAGCCGTGATCGGTCCCGATATCTGCGATGGTTCTGCAGTTTTCGGCCATGTCCACTATGGCTTCTATCCTCTTTGAACTAATGAATGCCATCACTCCGCTCTGTCAGTCCAGAAAATCCTTCAGCTTTTTGCTCCTGCTTGGATGTCTGAGCTTCCTGAGAGCCTTGGCTTCGATCTGTCTTATCCTCTCTCTGGTGACCTGGAACTCCCTTCCGACTTCCTCAAGGGTCCTCGGTCTGTCATCCTCAAGTCCGAACCTCAGGATGAGCACCTTCTTCTCTCTGTCGGTCAGAGTATCCAGAACTTCTGCAAGCTGTTCCTTCAGTAATGTGAAGGCTGCTGCTTCTGCAGGTGCCGGAGCATCTTCATCGGGAATGAAGTCTCCGAGATGGCTGTCTTCCTCTTCGCCTATAGGCGTCTCAAGGGATACAGGTTCCTGAGCGATCTTGAGTATCTCCCTCACCTTCTCCTCCGGCATGTCCATGGCAAGTGCCAGTTCCTCGGGTGTCGGATCTCTTCCGAACTGCTGAAGGAGATGCCTTGATACTCTTATCAGCTTGTTTATGGTCTCGACCATGTGGACCGGGATCCTTATAGTCCTTGCCTGGTCTGCGATAGCCCTTGTTATGGCCTGTCTGATCCACCAGGTAGCATATGTTGAGAACTTGAATCCTTTCTCATAGTCGAATTTTTCCACTGCCTTTATGAGGCCCAGGTTTCCCTCCTGGATCAGATCCAGGAACGAGAGCCCTCTTCCCACATATCTTTTTGCTATGCTGACCACGAGCCTCAGGTTTGCTTCTATGAGCTTGTCCTTGCTGTAATTGTCTCCGTTGGCCATTCCTATAGCCAGTTCTCTTTCCTCGTTGGCTGTCAGGAGCGGGACTTTTCCTATCTCCTTAAGATACATGCGGACAGGGTCGTCTATGCTCACGGCGTCAGGGATCATGCTCTCAAGGCTGATCTCCTTCTTGTCCAGATCCTCCGACACCTCTATATCTTCACCCTCATCCGTGATCTCTATGCCCTCGGAATCGAGAGTGTCATACAGTTCCTCCATATCCTCCGGCTTTAGAGGGATGTCCTCGAAGTACTTTTCGATCTCCTCGGCATTTGTGACGCCTTTTTCCCTTATCTCGATCACGAACTGATTGATGAGTGCCTTCGTCTTCTCCGAGACCTTCGGATCCTCTGCCTCTCCATCCTTGCCGTCCGTTACGTCTATGGCAAAATCAAGGTCAAATTCCGATGTGTCTCCCTCATTGCCTCTCATGTCGAGATCATCATAGGTATCGTCAAGATCGTCCTCATCCATCTCGGCATTTTCCTCTGAAGACATCATCGGGGAAGTTTCGCTTTCATCGGTGTCTTCCGGTATATCCTCTTTCTTTTCGGAGACCTTCTTCTTGGAATTCTTCTTCTTTGCCTTTTTATCCGGTTCCGCCGTCTCTTCTTTCTTTACAGGTGCTTCCTCCTGAACAGTCTCAGCGACAACTGCTTCAGTTTCTTCAGAAACCGGTTCTTCAGTCTTTAGTTCTTCCTCAGCGGCTGCTTTCTTCTTTCTTGAAGTGCTCTTCTTTTTTGGCTTATCCTCCGCAGGAGCAGTCTTCTCAGTCATCGCGGGCTCTTCAGCGCTGACCGGTTCTGTTTCCGCAACAGGTCCTTCTGTCTTCGGCTCGTCAGTCACGGTCTCTTTCTTCTTTGAAGCGTTCTTTTTCTTCGGTTTTTCCTCTGCAGCAGCAATTTCCCCTGTCATTTCATGCACTTCAACACTGACCGATTCTGCTACAGCCAGTCCTTCGGCCTTCGGTTCTTCAGCCACGGTCTCTTTCTTTTTCCTTGAAGAGCTCTTTTTCTTCGGCTTTTCCTCTGCAGGAGTTTCTTCCTTCTTCTCCTCGACGACGGGCTCCGCGATCACGGATCCTTCCTGTTTTTCTGCTGTCTTGGTCTTTTTCGGACTTTTTTTCGGCTTTTCTTCCTTTGTCTCTGCCACTGTATCTTCCTTGATCATTTCCGTGGCCGTCTCAGCCTTTTTTGCCGTCCCTTTCTTTTTGCCTGCAGCCGGCTTTTTCGTTTCCTTTACCTCTTCGGTAGTCTCAATCTTTTTAGCCAAGTTCTTATCCTCTAAAATAACGATGATTTATATTTCTGAGATCTTTATCGATCCTGCTTATCTCTTTTATCTTTTCGTTTCTTTCCTCAGCACTGATGCCGGTATCGGAGTACTCCGTTATGAGTTTCTTTCTCTCACTCCTGAGCTGCTCCTTCAGTATCCTGTTGACCAGCCTGTCCCCGTATTCCTCTATCGCCACTCCTTCATCGAGTTCGAGGTTCAGGTCTCTGGCCAGTTCCGATCCGTGTTCGGAAAAAGCTGATAGGATTTCTCCATATGCAGGTAAAGATCCTTTATCCAACTGTGTGAATATGTATTCAATGACTTCCTTATACAGGGGAGTCCTGAACATATCCTCTATGGATCTGCTGCGATCCTTCAACAGATCCGGTCTCGACATGATAAGAGAGATCAGCCTCTCCTCATCCTCTCTTCCCTCCTCTTCAGGCTCCGGCACTTCCGGTTTCTGTTCCGAAGTCGGTTTTGCGGAGGTCTTCTCCATCTGCTTCTGCAGACTGTTAAGAGAGAGCTTCGTCTCATTCGAGACCATCTTAAGGTATTTCTCCTTCTCTATCTCATTATCGAGCGAGGAGATCATGGCCACTGCCTTGGTGGCATATTCCACCGCCTGATCCTCGACCCTGAGATCATAATCCTGTTTTAATATCTTCAGTTTGAACTCCATGCCCGGAATAGCCCTGTCCTGCAGCTTCAGGAAACCTTCCTTGCCGTATTTCTTTGCGACGTCATCCGGATCCATTCCGTCCGGCATCACTATGACAAGAGATCTCAGCCCTTCCTTTGCCAGCATGTCCAACGCCCTTAGTGCAGCATGTATTCCGGCACTGTCACCGTCGTAACAGACATATACGTTCTGGGTATATTTCTTGATGAGTCTCACCTGATTTTCCGTGAGTGCAGTCCCGAGAGAAGCGACGGCATAATCTATTCCCACAGCCCTGAGGCTAACGACGTCAACATAGCCCTCTGTCAGGATGATGCTCCTGAGATTTCTCTTCTTCCGCACCATATTGAGAGCGTACAGATTCCTCCTCTTGTTGAATATGGTGGTCTCTCCGGAATTCAGATATTTAGGCTCGCCTTCCTTATATATCCTGCCTCCGAATGCTATCACGTCTCCGAATGCATTCTGTATAGGGAACATGACCCTGTCCCTGAAGAAGTCATATGTCTTTCCGTCTCTCGATCTTACAAGTCCGGCATCGAGCATCTCCCTTAATGAATAGCCCTTTCCCAGAAGATATCTGTATGCCGAATCGTATTCGTTAAGAGCATATCCGATCCCGAATGTGTTGATGACGTTCCCGATCTTTCTCTTCTGAACGTATTCCAGCGCTTCCTTTCCCTCTTCCTTCTTCAGATTGTCATGATAGAAGAGAGCCAGTTCTCTCATCATCTCATGGAGACGCTTCTCATATCTTTTTTTCTTCTGGTATGCTTCATCATCCTGCACCTCCGGCATCTCCATGCCTGCCCTCTGTGCAAGAAACTCTACTGCCTCACTGTACGTCAGGTTCTCCTGTTCCATGATGAAGTTGATCACTCCGCCGCCCTTTTTGCATGAAAAGCAGTAGAACATCTGCTTTTCCGGAGTGACGCTGAAGGACGGATTCCTCTCTGCATGCCAAGGACAGGGAGCCCAGTATCTGGTCCCTTTTTTTGTAAGATGGACGTATTCTCCAATTACGTCCACTATGTCGCTCCTGTCAAGGAGCTGATTCATCCATTCTTCGTTGAATCTTGCCAAAACAGATTCTCCTTACAGCAATTGCCATGCATGGGGCACATACAGATCGTCAAATACCTGTACTGCGTACTTATCGGTCATTCCTGCTATGTAATCGGTCACGCATACCGCAAGACCGTCTGTTTCTATGTTTCCTCTGTCATCTTCGGGCAGCTTGTCAGGGTGGGCAAGATAGTAGTCCATGAGAAGATAGATTATGTTCCTGACCTTCTTCTCCTCTATCTTTGCAGGGCTGTCCCTGTATACTTCTTCAAACATGAACTCCCTTAGTATATCGGTCGCCCTCTCTATTTCCTGACTCATGATGAGCCTGTCCTTTCCTACGGAGTTATTGACTATGTCCGTGATCATGGTATTGATCCTGACACTGTATGAATCTCCGAGCACCTGTATGGCTTCCCTCGGCAGATCCGCCTCGGTGATTATCCCGGCTCGAAGAGAATCGTCTATATCGTGGTTCAGATAGGCTATCCTGTCGGAGTAATTGACAGCCATCCCTTCAAGGGTCATCGGCTTCATACCCTTCTTATGGTTCCTGATGCCGTCCCTGACCTCGTAGGTGAGATTGAGCCCCGTCCCGTTCTCCAGTTTTTCCACTATCCTCACGCTCTGAAGGTTATGGGCAAAGGAAAGATCCATGCCATGATCGCGGTAATAGTCGTTTATGGCAAACTCTCCCGCATGGCCGAACGGAGTGTGCCCCAGATCATGTCCGAGCCCTATCGCTTCAGTGAGGTCCTCATTCAGCGCAAGGCATCTGGAAATGGTCTTGGCAAGCTGTGTAACTTCAAGAGTATGGGTGAGTCGGGTCCTGTAATGGCTTCCCTCAGGATTGATGAAGACCTGAGTCTTGTCCTTTAGCCTTCTGAACGCCTTGCTGTGGGTTATCCTGTCCCTGTCGCGCATGAACTCGGTGCGGATATCGCTCTCCTCAATCGGATATTCTCTTCCGATGGTATTCTCGCTCAGCATGGCATATTTCGAAAGGCTCTCCCTTTCATGCTGATATATCTTCTCTCTGATGGTCATGATTTCTCCGGTGAAAAAACTACCTTTAATATGTTCGACAAGTTCGCAAAAACTCCCCTAAAGGCACTTTAAAATTTTACAGATATTATTATTGTCCCGAAAGAGACACTCTAAACAGAAGTTTAAGCATAAAAAAAGAGCCATCCGGTCTTGCCGGACAGCTCTCAGTCTCCAATCATTTTGCGTAATCCACTACTCTAGTCTCGCGGATCACGTTGATCTTGATCTGGCCAGGATATTCAAGTTCACTCTCGATCTTCTTCACTATATCCCTCGCAAGAAGCGTGGTACCGGGCTCATCTATATCTTCCGGCTTGACCACTATCCTAACTTCTCTTCCTGCCTGGATAGCAAAGGATTTATCGACTCCCTTGAACGAATTGGCTATCTCTTCCAGAGATTCCAGACGCTTTACGTAATTATCCAGAGATTCTCTTCTGGCGCCGGGCCTTGCAGCAGAGATCGCATCTGCTGACTGGACCAGTACTGCCTCAAGAGTCTTCATCTCCACGTCACCGTGGTGTGCAGCTATGGCGTTCACTATATCGGCATTTTCCTTATATTTGGCTGCCAGATCTGCACCGAGCTGGGCATGAGGTCCCTCCATCTCATGTGTGACCGCTTTTCCTATATCATGGAGCAGTCCGGCACGCTTTGCCATCTTGGCATTTGCGCCGAGCTCGTTGGCCATGATACCTGCCAGCTGAGCCACCTCAATGCTGTGGTTGAGGACGTTCTGTCCATAGCTGGTCCTGAATTTCAGTCTTCCCAGCAATTTAATGATTTCAGGATGTAATGAATGGATACCGACCTCGAATGCTGCCGATTCTCCTGCTTCCTTGATCTGAGCGTCAACTTCCTTCTTTGCCTTGCTGACCATCTCTTCGATCCTGGCAGGGTGTATCCTTCCATCTATTATCAACCTTTCAAGCGCTATCCTTGCAACTTCTCTCCTTACGGGATCAAAGCCTGACAGGATGACCGCTTCCGGAGTATCATCAATAATGAGGTCTATGCCCGTGGCATTCTCCAGGGCACGAATGTTTCTGCCTTCTCTGCCTATGATCCTTCCCTTCATCTCATCATTGGGGAGCGGAACGACCGAGATGGTGGTCTCAGCGACCTGATCCACGGCGCATCTCTGAATAGCCTGGGAAATGATGTCCCTTGCTTTCTTGTCCGCTTCGTCCTTTGCCTGGATCTCAAGGTCCCTGACCATGATCGCTATATCATGTCTTGTATCCTGTTCGACCCTCTCAAGCAGTATCTCTTTTGCCTGATCGGTCGTAAGGTCCGTGATCTTTTCAAGCTCTTCTATCTCTTTGTCATGAAGTGCTTTTATCTCATTTTGAAGATTGTCTACTTCCTTCAGTTTCTGATCAAGCCGTTCATTTTTTCTGTCGACCTGTTCATTCTTCTTGTCGAGGGCCTCTTCTCTGGATAAGAGTCTCCTCTCCATCTTTGTCAATTCATTACGTCTGTCTTTTGATTCTCTGTCAAATTCGTTTCTAAGCTTGTGAACTTCTTCTTTTGCTTCGAGAACAGTCTCTTTTCTGATCGCTTCAGCCTTTTTCTGGGCGTCTTCGATGAGTCTTACGACCGTCTCCTCTGCCTGGCCTATCTTCTTCTCCGCCACATTCTTCCTGTACAGGTATCCTACCAGGAGACCCACTGCCAGAAAGACCACTCCGGAGATAATAGCCCAAAGCCATTCCATTGGTGCATCCACCTCCTTATGTAAACTGTCATATATCTGTAAATGTTTGTGAACTATCAGGGTGCCGGTCATGGCACATTACTGAATATATCAGTTTTAAAACATATACACTATATTTTGATGAATAAGAATCCGACATACGCAATATATATGCCCCCATCCTATTCAGTAATAGTTTATTACATATATAATATGTTGTCAAACGAGGAAAACGTTCGGTTTTTGCAAAAACGATCGTTGGAACCGTTTCTGTTGACAGAAGGAATGGCAAGGAAGGATAATTATTATGAGTTCATATGGGTATTCTGCCCGGATCAGACCATCTTTCCAAGATATATGAGAGGAACTGTCCCGTCTTTCGGAAACCGTTCCGGAAGACGGTCAAATATTTATGATTTTTCACAGGAGGAACAACTATGGACAAAAGAGAAATCGCCCTTCAGGCCCATGAGAAATGGCAGGGCAAGTTCGAGATCATCCCGCACTGCGAGATAGCTACACCGGAGGATCTGGCAGTCGCCTATACACCGGGAGTTGCAGAGCCATGCCTTGAGATCTCAAAGGATGTGGATCTGTCCTATAAATATACGAGAAGAGGAAACCTCGTGGCTGTCATCACTGACGGAACAGCAGTTCTGGGACTCGGCGACATCGGATCTGAGGCCGGAATGCCGGTCATGGAAGGAAAGGCAGCTCTCTTCAAAAAGTTCGGAAACGTCGATGCCATTCCGATCTGCATCAGAAGCAAGGACACCGAAGAGATCATAAAGACGATACAGATGATCGCAGGAAGCTTCGGTGGCATCAATATGGAAGATATCTCCGCTCCGCGTTGCTTCGAGATAGAGCAGAGATTAAGAGAGACTCTCGATGTTCCCGTATTCCATGATGACCAGCATGGTACGGCAGTAGTGGTTCTTGCCGGACTCATCAATGCCCTCAAGCTCACCGGAAAGAAGCTCGATGAGATAAAGGTCGTCACTTCCGGAGCAGGTGCTGCAGGAATCGCCATAATCAGGCTCCTCTACAGCCTCGGGCTCAGGGACATCATCATGTGCGACAGCAAGGGTGCCATCTATGAAGGAAGACCAGGTCTAAACAGCGAAAAGGAGATGATGGCAAAGATCTCCAACAGAGAGATGAAGAAGGGTTCTCTTGCAGACGTTATAGTCGGAGCTGATGTATTCATCGGCGTATCCGGTCCGCGCCTCCTCACTCAGGACATGGTCAGGAGCATGGCAAAGGATCCTATCATATTCGCGCTTGCAAACCCCGTTCCTGAGATCACTCCGGATGAAGCCATTGCCGCAGGAGCAGCAATAGTCGGTACGGGAAGGAGCGACTATCCTAACCAGATCAACAACGTCCTCGTCTTCCCGGGAATGTTCCGCGGAGCATTGGATGTCAGGGCGAGCGATATAAACGATGATATGAAGATCGCTGCAGCATATGCCATAGCAAACAGCATCCCAGATGATGAACTCAACAAGTTCAACATCATCCCCACCGTTTTCCAGCCCGGTATCTTCGACAGGGTCGCAAAGGCAGTCAGCGAAGCTGCCATCAAATGCGGACTGAACAGGATCTGATCAACTGATAAGAAGTAACAAAAAAGGAACTTTCCTCTCTTTATGGAAAGTTCCTTTTTTATGTTCTCTTTCAGATCACTTCAAAATCCTCATTCTCATAGGCTCCGATCATTTTGAAGAGCTCTTCTCCGTACAGACCGATGAATCTCTCTTTTACGGAATCAGCGATCTCTTCTCCTGTTTTTCCGAGGACTGAAACTATCGTTTTTCTGAATGTATAGTAGATATGGGCACAGTGATAGCTGAAATCCCTTCTGTATCTGTCATCTCCCATCGGGATCTCTCCCTTAATGAAATGAGCGTCGTACATGACCTGTATGCATCTGTCCCTCTCATTCAGGCTCTGCAGAGTCTCGAACTTCAAAAATGAGCTGAAGCCTCTGACTATGGATCTGTCGATCTCGCTGCAGTAGACGGATCCGCATTCCTTCATCCCCATATCAGCAAACTGCTTTGCCCACGGGCACACGAATATCTCCGTAACATAATCGGGATCGAAGCCTTTTTCTTCCGAGATGTTCCCTCCCATTTCTTTTTTTACGGTCTCGGTATTCCTCCATTCGCCATATCTCTTATACGATGAGAATGAGAGCGGCTGTCCGTCCCTCATGGCTCTTAAGGCCATCCTTCTTCCTCTTCCCTCTCCGTACATACGGGTGGCAAAGACGAAAATGTCCCTGCGGTTTTCTATCTCTCTGTTTTCAAGTTCCGAATAATAGAGGGCTGCTATGCAAGCATGGTGTCTTTCTGTGAGTTCCATATCTTCCTTCTTCCTTTTAACCGGAAATAAAAGGGACCGTTCACCGCCCTTTTAAGGCTGATCCCGGTCCCTTGGGGTCTATTTGAGCTTTCGGCCGGTCATTTGGCCAGGCCTGTCAATATTATTCCCTGGGGTTGTTGATTGCGGCCTGTGCAGCAGCGAGTCTTGCGATCGGTACGCGGAACGGGCTGCATGAAACGTAATCCAGTCCTGCGTTGTGGAAGAACTCTACTGATGACGGATCTCCGCCGTGCTCTCCGCAGACTCCGAGGTGGATGTCAGGACGTGTCTCACGGCCAAGCTTAGCTGCCATCTTGATGAGCTTGCCTACACCGATCTGGTCGACCTTTGCAAACGGGTCGTTCTCATAGATCTTGTTGTCATAGTATGAACGCAGGAACTTGCCGGCATCGTCGCGGCTGAATCCGAACGTCATCTGTGTAAGGTCATTTGTTCCGAAGCTGAAGAACTCTGCTTCCTTAGCGATCTCATCTGCCGTAAGTGCGGCACGCGGGATCTCTATCATGGTTCCGACCTTGTACTTCATGTCGATTCCTGCAGCAGCGATCTCTTCATCAGCTGTCTTTACTACGAAGTTCTTGACGAACTTGAGCTCTTTCACCTCTCCTACGAGCGGGATCATGATCTCAGGAACTACCTTCCAGTCAGGATGCTTCTTCTGAGTGTTGATAGCTGCACGGATGACTGCTCTTGTCTGCATGACTGCGATCTCAGGATATGTAACTGCAAGGCGGCATCCACGATGACCCATCATCGGGTTGAACTCATGCAGTCCGTCGATTATAGCCTTGACTTCTGCAACGGACTTGTTCTGAGCCTTTGCGAGCAGTTCTATGTTCTCTTCATCATGAGGAACGAATTCATGGAGCGGAGGATCCAGGAAACGGATGGTAACAGGATTGCCCTCAAGAGCTTCATAGAGTTCCTCGAAGTCTCCCTGCTGATATGGAAGGATCTTCGCAAGAGCTGCTTCTCTCTCTTCGACTGTATCTGCGCAGATCATCTCTCTGAAAGCAGCGATCCTCTCCTCTTCAAAGAACATGTGCTCTGTACGGCAGAGTCCGATTCCTTCTGCTCCGAGCTCACGAGCTTTCTTGGCATCGCGAGGAGTATCGGCGTTGGTGCGGACTCCCAGCTGACGATACTTGTCAGCCCAAGCCATAACACGTCCGAAATATCCGGTTATGGAAGCATCGACTGTAGGCATGAGGCCTTCATAGATGTTTCCTGTGGTTCCGTCGATGGATATAGGATCACCCTCATGGAATTCATGTCCGCCGAGTGTGAACTTCTTGTTCTCTTCGTCCATTACGATATCTGAGCATCCGGAGACGCAGCAGCTTCCCATTCCACGTGCAACGACTGCAGCATGGCTGGTCATTCCGCCACGGACTGTGAGGATACCCTGAGCGGCCTTCATGCCTGTGATGTCCTCAGGTGAGGTCTCAAGACGGACGAGGACGACCTTTTCTCCTCTTGCTGCCCACTCTTCAGCGTCTTCAGCCGTGAATACGACTTTTCCGCAAGCGGCACCAGGAGAAGCTCCGAGTCCTTTTCCGAGAGGTGTAGCAGCCTTAAGTGCATTGGTATCGAACTGAGGATGGAGAAGTGTATCCAGGTTACGAGGATCTATCATGAGAACAGCTTCCTGTTCTGTCTTCATTCCTTCATCTACGAGATCGCAAGCGATCTTGAGAGCTGCGGAAGCGGTCCTCTTTCCGTTACGGCACTGGAGCATGAAGAGTTTTCCGTTCTCGATCGTGAACTCCATGTCCTGCATGTCATGATAGTGTTTCTCAAGAAGATCGCAGACCTTGATGAATTCTGCATATGCTTCAGGGAACTTCTCTTCCATCTGTGCTATCGGCATCGGGGTACGGATACCTGCGACGACGTCCTCGCCCTGAGCGTTCGTGAGGAACTCACCCATGAGCTTCTTCTCGCCTGTAGCAGGGTCACGTGTGAAGGCAACTCCTGTACCTGAGTTGTCGTTCAGGTTTCCGAATACCATCGGCATTACGTTGACTGCGGTTCCCCATGAATAAGGAATATCGTTGTCACGGCGATAAACGTTTGCACGCGGGTTGTCCCAGCTGCGGAACACGGCGCGGATTGCTTCTTTCAGCTGTACGACAGGATCTGACGGGAAGTCTTCACCGATCTGCTTCTTGTATTCTTCTTTGAACTGTGCAGCCAGAGTCTTAAGGTCTTCTGCAGTAAGGTCTACGTCATAAACGACTCCCTTTTCCTCTTTCATCTTATCTATAAGCTGCTCGAAGAACTTCTTGCCGACTTCCATGACGACATCTGAGAACATCTGGATGAAACGGCGATATGAGTCATATACGAAACGCTCAAACTTGGGATCCGGATTGCCTTTGATCATTGCGGCAACAACGTCATCATTCAAGCCAAGGTTCAAGATTGTGTCCATCATACCAGGCATTGAAGCACGGGCTCCCGAACGGACTGAAACCAGCAGAGGATTTTCAAGATCTCCGAACTTCTTTCCGTTGATCTCTTCCATCTTGCCTACATATTCCATGATCTGTGCCATGATCTCATCATTGATCTGACGGCCGTCTTCATAGTACTGTGTGCAGGCTTCTGTTGTGATGGTAAAGCCCTGCGGAACAGGAAGGCCGATGTTTGTCATCTCTGAAAGGTTTGCACCTTTGCCGCCCAGCAAGTTACGCATGCCAGCATTACCTTCTCTGAACATGTAAACATACTTTGTCATTGCGTCTTCTCCTTGAAATTTGTATCTTTTTGCAAAATAAAAAATCATCTATTTTTCCCAAAAATTATATTATATTTCCGCCCTTTATTCAATAGAAAAAGGGAGCATCGCTCCCTTTTGTAACCCATGGAAAACTCTCGTTATGACCCGGGTGTCCTATTTGACAAGTTCTGCTGACTTCAGCTCCAGATCGAATGCTGTCCTAACCCAGTCGAGAGACAGTTTTGCAAGTACTTTGTCATACTCGAAACGGCATGTCATAAGGTCCTTTGATGGCGTCTCAAGTATCTTTCTTATGCTCTCTATATAGAAATGCGGAACATCTATCCCGTCATGTTCATCGCAGACCGTTCCTCCGGATAGTATGCTGAGTCTGTCAGCAGGGGCTCTTCCGCATACGGTACATTCATCCGTAACAGGCCTCATGCCCTGATTATCCAGAAGCTTGAATGAGAAGAATATGAGCACCTTGTCGCTGTCCTCTCCGTTCGACAATGCATGAAGAGCGCTTGCAAGGAGCGCAAACAGTCTAGGATTGCCTTCGTGAGGCATTACTATCTTCTCAGCGATCTCTATCAGGACCATTGCCGTAAGAAGACTTGACATGTTCTTTCTGAGACCGAAGAAGCTGTTCTTAAGTTCTGCCTGTGTCACATAATATCTGTCCTTGGATATGGTAAAGGAAAAATCTGCGCAACAAAAGACATCAGTGGATGAGAGCAGGGAGCTCGTATCCTTCCTGCATCCCCTGGCAAGCGCATCTATCCTTCCGCTGTCGCGGGAGAACAGGCTCAGCATCTTGTCGTTCTCTCTGTAATTTGCCGTTCTCATGACGATGCAGAGAGACCTCATGCTCTTTTCCCCGCCGGCACTCATCTCAGGATTCCTTCCTGTACCCCAGTTCCTTCAGCATGGACGGGGAGTTCCTCCAGTCCTTCTTTACCTTTACGAATACCGACAGGAACACCTTTGTCCCGAAGAGCCTTTCAAGATCGTATCTGGACTCTGAAGCGATCTTCTTAAGCATGGCCCCCTTCTTTCCTATGATTATGCCCTTATGGGAATCCTTTTCGCAGATTATGAGAGCATCGATCTCCACGAGACCTTCTCCCTCCTCCATCCGCTCTATCTCGACTCCTATGCCGTGAGGGATCTCCTGATTCAGGTTCAGAAGGGCCTTTTCCCTTATGATCTCCCCTGCTATGAACCTTTCTGTCTTATCCGTGATCATGTCATCGGGATAGTACATGGGGCCTTCGGACAGATATGTGACTATCCTGTCCTCCAGTCCTGCGACTCCTGCTCCCATGAGGGCGGAGATCGGAATGATGTTTTTCGACCTTACTCCCTTCTCGATCAGGGCATCTTTGATATCACGCAGTTCGTCCTCGTTTATGAGGTCCGTCTTGTTTATTATGAAGAGGGTCCGCTCCATGTCAAGCCGCTTCATGATATCCTCGTCTCTTTCACCCAGCCCTATCCTGGCATCCAGCATGAATAAGGTGAGGTCTACATCCCTGTTGGCCTCATATGCTGAATCGACCATATACTGCTGGAGCTTGTTCTTAGGCGTATGGATGCCAGGAGTATCCAGAAATATGATCTGGTAGTGTCTCCTTGTAAGGATGCCTATTATGGTGTTCCTCGTAGTCTGTGCTTTTCTGGAGACTATTGATATCTTCTGCCCTATGAGACTGTTCAGAAGTGTCGACTTGCCCACGTTAGGACTTCCTATTATCGATACGTAACCCGATAAAAATGCCTTATCTTCCATCATTCTTCCTTCCGAGGGCTATCCTCTGTTTTTCTCTCATTATCAGTTCGTCCTCCTCCTCGATATGATCATATCCGAGCAGATGGAGAGTCCCGTGTACGGTCAGGAACCTGAGTTCCTCCAGGAATGTGTTTCCGTATTCCTCTGCCTGCTCCCTGGCCTTATCTATGGAGATATATATCTCTCCGAGAAAGATCGCATCTCCGTTCTCGCTCTCTTCGAGATACATGTCCGGATCCTCTTTCAGCAGGTCTCTTAACGGACCGGAAAGATCATTTGCAGGAAAGGAGAGCACATCAGTAGTGCTGTCCACGTTCCTGTATTGCAGGTTAAGCTCGTGTATGAAATCATCTCCTGCAAGGATTATATCGGCATCACACTGCCCCACTTCCTCCAGTTCGGCGGTGTGGGATGCCGCTTCAGAAACAGAAGCAAGAAACGCTTCTATCTCGCCGGTCCTTGCTTCTATGGAATCATCTATGTAGATATTGAAAAACCCATTCATTCTGTGTCCTTTTTTTCTTCCTTATCTTCTTCTGGCTGGGGCTGAGGCTCGATCACTGGAGCAGGCCTCTTCTCCAGGGCCTCCTTTTGTCTCTGTCTCTCCCTTTCAGCTATCCTCTCCCTGTCCTGCGGATAGAGTATGCGCTCATGTCTTGCCCCTTCATATATCGAAGTAAAGGCATTTACAATGAGAGTTATGTCCCTTCTGGTGATAGGACACTCATCGAACTCACCTGCGTCATACTTGGACTTTATGAGTTCTTCGATCTGCTTGGACAGGTCTGAATCCTGGGCGGCCTTCTTGGCCCTTATGGCAGCCTCTGTTATATCGGCCATCATGAGGACTCCGGCCTCCTTGGTCTGCGGCTTCTTGGCCTGGTATCTGAAATCCTTCTCATTCACAGGTCCCTCTTTCTGGGCCTGATAATAGAAAAAGCTTACAAGAGAATCTCCATGATGCTGTGATATTATCTCTACCGCCTTTTCCGGAAGCTGTTCCTGTATAGCGAGCTTTACACCATCGGGAACGTGCTTTCTAACTATCTGTGCACTCTCCTTGGGTGACATGAAGTCATGAGGATTCGGGATATTGTTCTGATTCTCCTTGAACATCAGAGGATCGGCAAGCTTCCCTACATCGTGATAGAAAGCCGCTACTCTCGTCAGGAGCGCATCCGCTCCGATAGCTTCGGCACCGGCTTCGGCAAGATTTGCGACCATTATGCTGTGATGATATGTTCCCGGAGCTTCTATCATTAGCCTTCTCAAGAGAGGTCTCGAAGGATCGGTGAGTTCAAGAAGCTTTGTAGGTGTCGTCAGTGAGAAAATCGTCTCCCAGATCGGAAGGAGTCCTACCGTAAGAAGGCCTGATACTATTCCGCTTGCAAGGGCGAACAGCACGTTCACAACGATGTCCCTTGCAGAGAAGCCTACTAGAAGCCCATAGCTGATGTAAAATGCAGATGAGACCACGCCTGCAAGAGTTCCGGACTTTATGTACTCAGCTCTCTTCTGCTGCTTGTCCATCTGAAGCACCGATATTATGGAGCCGGTGATACCGCATGCAAGGTTCCTTATAAGCAGCTCATGGAAGAACAGAACGTCTTCCGAGGACATGGTAAAGGTCACCACCAGACTCACGAATATACAGTACGCCAGAGATGTCTCTCTGGAATAGATGACTGCGCCGAGTATCGTTGCTATGAATACCGGTATGAGTCTCAGGTCTATCCTTCTGCAGATAGTGGATATCACTACTATGAGAACAGTCAGGGCCACTGTTTCTGTGACCACCTTGTTATCAGTCAGAAGAGACCTGTCTCTCTTAAACAGATACACACCGAAGGTGGCAAATATGGCTGCCATGATAAGGGTACCTGCGATCCATCTAGGAAGCTGGTTGGAAGACTCCGTAATGAGTCCCAGCTGTTTTATCAGCTGATACTGGGCCTCATTTATTATCTCGCCTTCCCTTACTATGTTCTGACCCTTCTTATATGAGATCTCTTCTATCGCAAGAGCAGCCTTATCCTTTGCCTGTTCAGTAGCATCTCTGTCATAATACATGTTTGCTGCCATGTTGTTCATGACGATGTTGTAGGCAAGGCCGGTCTCCTCAAGATTGTAGGAGGAATCATCTATGAATTCTTTTCTGATGCTCTCTATGGTATTTTGAAGCTCGTCGGAGATGACTCCTTCCATGAGTCTGCTCCTCGTCTTCTCCATTATGCTCTCTTTGAGTCTGGTGAGCCTTGCGGCAGACATGGATGCTACCGTAAATATGTTCTGATTCGTTATATAATCCGGCAGATTGACCTTTATGGAATCAAGGATCGTGGATAGTGCACTCTCCCAGTCCACATTGGTATAATCGATTATCTCAGTCTCGGGGAACTTTCTCTTATAGCTGTCCTGAGCCGTCTTCCTCGTGAGTTCGAGCTGTGTGAAGAGGGAGTTCAGGTTGTCTTCCACCTGCTGTATGATGCTTTCATCGCTGTAGTAGATGGGCAGGACCTTCTGCCTTGCCTCTTCTCTCAGCAGATTGGTGGAATACTCATCGACTACGTCCCTGCTGGCCACTATCGTGGTCTCAGAAACGCTTCCGACTTCATATGTATGAGTCTTGGGCGTGCTGTACAGTACGCCTACGGAGACACAGAAACAGAAGAGCAGTATATAGGCAACTACGGGATACCATTTGCCCAGTACTACTTTTCTTGCGGGAGTTTTCTGTTTGACTGTCCTCGTCCTTATTCGGCTGTTATCCATTATCAATCACGCCTTTTGTTCTCGTATTTTTCAAATGCCTTTACAATGTCCTTGACTATCTTGTTCCTGACTACGTCCTTGTTCGTCAGGTTCACGACGCCTATCTGGTCTATCCCCTGAAGGATCTCGGTTATCCTCTTGAGTCCGGATCTTCTTTCCTCGGGGAGGTCAATCTGCGTTATATCTCCTGTGACGACTACCTTTGAGCCGTCTCCGAACCTCGTAAGGAACATCTTCAGCTGCTCCATGGAACAGTTCTGTGCCTCATCGAGAATGATGAACGAATCGCTCAGCGTCCTTCCTCTCATGTATGCAAGAGGAGCGACCTCTATGGTCCCGTTCTCTATGAGCTTATGGTACTGATCCGGCCCTATGAAATCGTAAAGAGCGTCATATAGCGGTCTCAGATACGGGTCTACCTTGCTCTGAAGATCTCCCGGAAGGAATCCGAGTTTTTCTCCTGCCTCCACTGCCGGTCTCGTAAGGATTATCCTGGAGACTTCCCTGTTCTTCAGGGCAACCACTGCCTTTGCCATGGCCAGATATGTCTTTCCGGTACCTGCAGGTCCTATAGCAAACACAACGGTGTTCGCGTCGATCATGTCCACGTACTTTTTCTGGCCGAAGGTCTTTGAAGATACAGGCTTGCCCCTGTAGGTTATTGCCACTACGTCCTTCATAGACGCTCCGGACGGGATCTCCTCGTCATCTCTTAGAACGTCCAGGATATAACTGATTCTCTCCTCGTTTATGGGCTCGTTCTGAAGGTACATCAAATGGAGCCTCTCCAGCACTTTTCTTGCCAGGAGCTCCCCTTCCGGTTCACCCGATATGAGGGCGTCCATATCCCTTATGGTTATCACGGTACCGGTCTCCTTTTCAAGAAAATGCAGATTCGAATCCAGATTTCCGAACACGGCCTGCATCTCTTCCGATGAGCCGAAACCGTATGTTACCGATAGGTTAAATGTATCCAATAATATGTTTCCCCGTTTTTTTATAATGATAGCATAAGTGCCTGTATATTACCATAAATGCACTTTAAGCCTGTTTTATGCAATGCAAAAACGGACATAACAGAGTATGTCCGTTTTCTGCTCATTTGATCGATTACTTTCTTTCCTTGATACGAGCGGATTTTCCTGATCTATCGCGGAGATAGTACAGCTTAGCTCTTCTGACTTTACCGGAACGAACCTTTTCGATCTTGTCGATTGTCGGGCTGTGCAATGGGAGGATCTTCTCCACACCGATACCATAGCTTGTCTTACGGACCGTAATGGTCTCGGTAAGTCCGCCGCCGTCTCTTGCGATCAGGTAACCCTCGAAGATCTGGATCCTCTCACGGGTATTCTTCTCGTTTCTCTCCACGACTTTTAAGTGGATCCTTAAAAGGTCGCCGATCTCGAGTTCGGGAAGGTCTTTACGCATCTGTGACTCTTCTACAAACTTAATTAAATCCATCATTTCCTCCATATATATTAAGCGTTCATACCTCATGGGCATCGGACCGCTCTTATCCAAAAATAAACAGCTTTTGAATTATATCACTGAAAAAAGGCATTGACAAGAAAAATCGTTTTTCGGGTCTTTGGTCTTTTCAGCTGTCTTTTTTCCCTTCTCTGTTTTCTTTTTCTCTGTTTAGCTCTGCCATCTCCCTGGGAGTAAGCCTCGCCTTCTTTATCATGTCCGGTCTGACTTTCATGGTCTTCAGTATCGCCTGTTCCCTCTGCCATTTTCTGATATTGGCGTGATGTCCGCTCATCAGGACCTCCGGGACCTCTCTTCCGTGAAACACAGGAGGCCTCGTATACTGGGGATACTCGAGAAGCCCGTCTTCTCCGAAGGACTCTTCACTCGTGCTCTCGCTGTTGCCGAGGACGTCGGGGATGTGCCTTATCACGCTGTCTACGACAACCATTGCAGCAAGCTCTCCCCCGGTCAATATGTAGTCTCCGATGGAGATCTCCATATCTATGTACTCATCGATCACCCTCTGGTCAACTCCCTCGTAATGACCGCACAGGATATTAAGTTCATCGTACCCTGCAAGTTCTTTCGAGAGGCTCTGATCGAATGTCCTTCCTGAAGCGCTCATGTAGATGTTGAGGACCTTCTTGCCCTCCTGGCGGCTCATTATGTCATCAAAGCATGAAGCTACGCTCTGGGGAGCTATGAGCATGCCTGCTCCTCCGCCATAAGGCGTATCATCCACTCTCCTGTGCTTGTCCAGAGTATATTCCCTGAAATCTATGAGGTCTATCCCCACCAGACCGGCTTCGATCGCTCTCTTGCAGATGCTCTCCTCGGTGTATGGTCTTATCATTCCGGGAAAAAGAGTCAGGATATTGCATTTAAACATCGATGGAGACCTCTTTCAGCCTTGATGAGGACACAATGATGGAGCCCTCCCCGATGTTCCTTTCCAGTTCCACTCCCGGTGCAATCGGGAACAGAAGCTTTCCATTTTCCGTAGCCACCTGGTATATGAGCACTCCGCCGGTATCGATCACATCCTCGAGAGTTCCGAGTCTCTTTCCAAGATCGTCGATGATCTCAAGCCCGATGAGGTCGGCTATGTAGTCCTCATCCTCTTCGAGAGGATAGGCATCCTTCCTATCGATGTAAAGGGTCCTGTTCCTCAGGGTCTCTGCAGTGTTCCTGTCATGACACCCCTCGATGGTTATGAAAGCATTGTCTCCTGAGATCCGGATCCTTTCCACATCAAAGGATCTCATCTCGTTTCCTTCCTTCATATAGACAACAGAAACAGAGCTGAAGTGTTCCATATCCCTTACGTAACATTCCAGCTTCAGTTCTCCCCTTATTCCCTGGGGCTTGAGTATCTTTGCAATCTCGAAAAACTCCATCAGAGGATCTCTACCGTATACTTTTTGTCGCTCTTTGCGGAAGCCGCCTTCACGACCGTCCTGATGGCCTTCGCGATCCTGCCCTGCTTGCCTATGACCTTTCCCATGTCATCTTCAGCAACTGCAAGTTCGATTATCACAGTATCGTTGACTGTCTTCTCGGTCACCTTGACGTCTTCCGGATGATCCACCAGCGATTTCGCCAGAAATTCAACTAATTCAACCATATACGACCTCTTCGTCACTCAATGATGCCGTTTTTCTTCAGGATGCTTCTGACTGTCTCTGAAGGCTGTGCACCGTTGGCGATCCACTTTGCGACCTTTTCACCGTCAGCATTCAGGACCTTGGTCTTCGGGTCATAGTTTCCGATATGGTCTATGATGGAGCCGTCTCTTGCGTTCCTGCTGTCAGCTACTACGATCCTGTAGAAAGGATTCTTCTTTGCTCCGAGCCTCTTGAGTCTGATTTTTACTGCCATTTTTATTTCCTCCAAATAATAATCCAATTTATATAAGGGACCTTAGAAAGGTAATCCCATAAATCCTTTTTTGCGACCTTTCTTCGAGGTCATCATCTTCATCATCTTCTTCATCTGGTCGAACTGGCTTATGAGCTTGTTGACCTCCTGGATCGAGACTCCGCTTCCCGCAGCGATCCTCTTCCTTCTGCTTCCGTTGATGATAGAGGGCTCTTCCCTCTCCTGTTTCGTCATGGAGCGGATGATGGCTTCTATCCTGGTGAACTGCTTCTCATCTATCTCCATGTTCTTGAGCTTGTTTCCGCCCGGGATCATCCCCAGGATATCCTGCATGGAACCCATTCCCCTCACCTGCTCGATATTCTCCAGATAGTCATTGAAGTTGAACTGCTGGCTCTTCATCCTCTCGAGGGTCTCCATGGCCTTCTTCTCGTCTATGTTCTTCTCTGCTCTTTCAATCAACGAAAGGACATCTCCCATTCCGAGTATCCTGGTGGCCATCCTGTCCGGATAGAAGGGTTCGAGATCACCCATCTTCTCCCCGGTTCCAACGAACTTGATCGGTTTCCCTGTCACGTCTTTTACCGAAAGAGCAGCTCCGCCTCTTGCGTCGCCGTCTATCTTCGTCAGGATGACTCCTGTGAGCTCGACCTCTTCATTGAAGGCCTTTGCCGCATTCACTGCATCCTGTCCTGTCATGGCATCCACTACGAGGAGTACTTCATCGGGGTCTATCTTCTCCTTTATCTCCTTCAGTTCTTCCATCATCTCTGCGTCGATATGGAGTCTTCCTGCCGTATCCACGATGACTATGTCATTGAACGAGTTTGATGCCTCAGCTATGGCGCTCGAGGCTATGAAAGGAGCGTCATCCGAATCAAGAGAGAATACCGGCACATCCACGCTCTTTCCAACTATCTTGAGCTGGTCCTTTGCCGCAGGTCTGTGCACGTCGCACGCCACAAGGAGCGGTCTCTTTCCCTCATTTTTGAAATGAAGGGCAAGTTTTCCGCACATGGTAGTCTTTCCTGCGCCTTGAAGGCCTGCCATAAGTATGACCGTAGGGGGCTTCGGACTGATCTGTATCCCTGTCCTCGTTCCTCCGAGTATCTCGGTGAGTTCATCTCTGACGATCTTTATGACCTGCTGGCCGGGAGTAAGTGAATTCAGCACCTGCTCACCGACTGCCTTCTCCGAAACGTTCTGAACGAACTTCTTTGCCACCGTATAGTTGACATCGGCTTCAAGCAGTGCAAGACGGACTTCCCTCATGGAAGCCTTTATATCTGCCTCAGTGAGCTTTCCTTTCCTGGTAAGCTTGCTGAATACGTTCTGAAGTTTTTCGGCAAGTCCCTCGAATGCCATTTATTCCTCCGTTATTATAGCCCTCAGCCTGTCGATGTATGCTTTGAGCCCGTCTGTGTCTTTCAGGTTCTCAAGCTCCTGAAGCACCGTTTCCATCTTTGCGTTCTTCTCTGAGATCTTTAGGATCTCCTCATATTCGTCCAGTTTCTGTTCCGCTTTCTTTATGGAATCCTGACATGCCTGTCTGGATATCTTGAGATCCTCTGCTATCTCAGCAAGAGAAAGATCCTCATTCACGCTCAGTTCCATGACATCCCTCTGCTTCTTCGTGAGAAGATCTCCGTAGATGTCGAGCAGTTCCGAATATTCTATATGCGATCTCATTTTCGTGCCCACTTATATTAACATAAACAGAATATATGTCAAGTATTTTTACTTGTCAGTCTATTATGCTCTCAACGAATCCTCTGGGGTCGAAGGGCTGAAGGTCATCCATTCCCTCTCCGACTCCGATATATCTGACCGGTATGCCCAGTTCTTCTCTTATGGCGCATATGAACCCGCCCTTTGCAGTCCCGTCCAGCTTTGTCAGGACTATCCCGTCAACGTGTACCGTATTGGAGAATTCCCTTGCCTGGAATATGGCGTTCTGACCTGCAGTGCCGTCAAGCACCAGAAGCGTCTCTCTCGATGCCTCGGGATACTCCCTGTCGATGACTCTGGATATCTTTCCAAGTTCGTTCATCAGGTTCTTCTTGTTATGCATCCTGCCGGCTGTATCGCATATTATGACGTCCCTGCCATGAGCTTTCGCTGAATCTATTGCGTCATAGACTACTGCGGCAGGATCATGTCCCTCCCCGTATTTTATGATCGGAACACCGGCTCTGTCCGCCCATATCGTCAGCTGCTCTGCAGCTGCAGCCCTGAACGTATCAGCCGCTGCAAGCACCACGCTCTTTCCCTGCTCTTTATACAGATGGGCTATCTTTCCTATCGACGTGGTCTTCCCCGCTCCGTTCACTCCCACGATAAGGATGATCTTCGGGAACGTCTCTTCGGGGAACTCGAAATCCACCAGCTCAAACATGATGTCCTTAAGTCTCTCCTTGACATCATCCACTTCCTTTATTCTCTCAAGTTTTATCTCCTGACGGAGCCTCTCCATTATCTTCTCCGTGGTCCCGACTCCAAAGTCACAGAGTATGAGAGTCTCTTCCAGCTCATCAAGAAGGTCATCGTCGACTCTGACGAATGCGGCGAATACCGCATTCAGCTTCTCTGCTATGTTCTTTCTGGTCTTGGCCATTCCGTTCTTAAGTTTTTCGAAAAATCCCATTTGTCACCTCTCAGTCATCGCTTACCCTGACGGATACTATCTTGGAAATACCTCTCTCCTGCATCGTCACACCATAGAGTACCGGACATATAGCCATTGTCGGCTTCCTGTGGGTGATGATGACGAACTGCGAGCCTTCTATGCTCTTTATATAGTCACAGAACCTTACGACGTTTGCCTCATCGAGAGGTGCGTCGATCTCGTCCAGGAGACAGACCGGCGAAGGATTGATCTTGATCATGGCAAACAGAAGCGCGATCCCCGTAAGTGCCCTTTCTCCTCCTGAAAGAGCGGATATGTTCTGGATCTTCTTCCCCGGCGGTTCTGCCACTATCTCGACACCGGCCTCCATCACGTCGCCGTCCTCAAGGCTTATCTCAGCCTTTCCTCCGCCGAACAGAGTCCTGAATATGGCATTGAAATTGCGGTTGATGAGCTCGAATTTCTCTTCGAACACCACCTTCATTGATGAAAGTATTCCTGTAATGAGCTTTTCGAGATCCGCCTTGGCCTTTTCAAGGTCATTCTTCTGGATAGTTAGGTCCTCAGCCCTGTCCCTTACTCTCTCATATTCTTCGATAGCAGAAGGATTGACCGGTCCTAATATCCTTATCTGCTCCCTTATGTCCGTAAGCTCTCTGGAACCCGGTGTGAAAGAGATCGTCTCATCCTTCAGTTCCTCCGCTCCGGCATATGTCATACCGTAATCGGTCCACAATCTTTCGGAAGCATTCTCAAGGCTCATGTTAAGTCTCTCTATCTGACCTTGGAGCTTCAGCTTGCTGTCTCCCATCTGTGTCTGACGCAGCTGGTATTCAGCACCTTCCTTCTGGATGGTCCTGAGCTTGTCGTTCTCTACTATCCTTCTGGCTTCCTTCTCATCTATATCCTGCTTAAGAGCGGCTGCTTTCTGTTCCAGTTCTTCTTTTTCCGTCTCTCTTGCAGCTCTTTCTGTCTCCATAAGGGAGATGGATCCCCTGAGCTCCTGATATCTTGCAAGGGAATCCTCGTTTCTCTTCTCAAGTTCTTCCCTCTGGTTCCTCAACAGTTCCTGGATACCCCTCTGTCTTCTTATCTCTCCTTCTTCAGCAGCCTTTGCCAGTCTCATGGAAGCCATTTCTTCGCTGAGTTTTCCGGACTCATCTTCCTGGAGTAGTTTTTCCAGTGCGGATATCTTTTTCCCGATCTCTTCTGCTGAGCGGGAGATCTTCTCCATTCCTGTCTCCAGCGACTCGGATTTCTGGGTATACTCCTCTCCCGAGCGGAGCATCTCTTCCTTTTCCTTTATGATCTCATCGAGCCCGCTCTTCAGTTCATCTCTTCTTGACTGGGCAAGAGCGCTATCGGTCTTAAATCTTGCAAGAGTTTCAGAACTCTCTCTTAATCCGAGAGAGAGCTTGTCCAGTTCCTCCTGAAGACTGTCATGCTCTGCCTGTCCTTTTCCGATGGATGCCTCGAGCCGGATGATGTTGTCCTGATGCTTTTTCGCATTAGATTCAGCTAGTTCTATCTCCCTCTCTCTTGAAAGGAGCCCGAATGATCTCTGTGTAGATGAACCACCCGTTATTGTTCCTCCGGCATTGATGACGTCGCCTTCCAGAGTCACCACTCTGAAGGAATGGTCGGTCTTCCTAGCAAGAGCTATGGCTGTATCCAGATCCTTTACTATGACCGTCCTTCCGAGAAGGAACCTGACAGCGGGCAATATGCTCTCATCACAGAGGATAACGCTGTCTGCTCTTGCCATGTCCCCTGCAAGAGACCTCTCCTCAGAAGCGGAGAGCATCCTGACCTTAAGGGATCTTAACGGCATGAAGCTCACTCTTCCGAGTCTGTTTTTCCTTAAGAGCTCTATGGCAAACTTGGCATCGGCATCACTTTCTGTGACTATATTCTGCATTGCTCCGCCGACAGCGGATTCTATGGCCTTCTCATATCTCTCGGGCACAGTGATGAGTTCGGCAAGAGTACCTAAGATGCCTTCTCTGGCATTTTCCGGTTTCCTAAGTTCCTTCATCAGATTCCTTACGCTCTGTGAATACCCTTCGTATTCATCCTTCAGCTTTCTGAGGAACGCCGCCCTTGATGTTTCCTTATCCTTTTCAGTCTTCTCATTTATAAGGAGATCTCTGCCCTTCTCAAGCCTTTCGGAGATATCAGAGAGCTCCATCTCTTTTTTATGTCTCTCTTCTGAAAGTGCGAGTGCCTTCCTGTCCTCTTCCTCCAGCCTTTCCAATGCTTCATCGCACTCTTTTTCGGCCTTCTCCAGCTGTTCTTCCAGTGAAGCTTTTCTGAGGTCAAGAGTTTCGATCCTCTCACCAAGCCCTTCGAAACGGGTCCTGGAGGATATGAGTTCGTTATCATATGTATGCTTTTCCTCCAGAAGGGACATGTATTCCTTTCTGGCCACATCGAGATCTCTCTCAGTATCTCTCCTCTTCCCGACTGAGACGAGGAATGCTTTCTCTGTCCCTGCAAGTTTCTCCTCTGTTTCCTTCAGAATGAGGGATCTTTCTTCTATTATCTTATCAATGTCTTCTTCATTTGCCTTAAGAGTGGTGCTCTTGTCTCTTGAGACTCCGCTCTCCGTATCTATGCGGTCCATCTCGCTTAGGGCATTCTGTCTTCTCTCATCTATGAGTACTATCGCATTTCCGGCTTCAGTGACTGCTCCGTCAAGATCGGAATATTCTTCTCTCAGGGTCCTGAGTTCTCCCTCCATGATCTCCAGTCTCTCAGTGATCCTTTCCGTCTCTTCCACAGCATTGCCGAACCTGTTCCTGTCCTGCCATATCTCCTTTTCAAGTTCTTCAAGGTCACTGCTGAGCTTCCTGAGCCTTGCGGTGGCTCTTTCATTGTTGATGAGGAATATGTTGGCATCGAGTATCTTCTGTCTCTCAAAGAGCTGCAGGAACGATCTTGTCTTTTCTGCCTGCTCTTTCATCGGCTCAAGCGAAGTGTTCAGTTCCTCCAGGATATCCCCTATCCTTACAAGGTTCTCTTCCGTCTTCCTGAGTTTTCCTTCTGCCTCTTCCTTTCTGGCTCTGAACCTCATGACTCCCGCTGCTTCCTCGAAGACCTTTCTTCTGGCCTCCGGCTTTGCCGAGAGGATCTCATCTATCTTTCCCTGTCCGACTATCGAATATCCTTCTCTTCCGATACCGGTATTCCTGACCACGTCTACTATGTCCTTAAGTCTCACCTGAGCTCCGTTGATCCTGTACTCGCTCTCTCCGGATCTGTAGAGCCTTCTTGTGATCACTACCTCCGTGAAATCAAGCGGGATCCTTCTGTCCTCGTTGTCGAAGAACAGGGATACTTCACAGAAGGATTTCTGATTCTTGTTCTGGGTCCCTCCGAAGATGACGTCCTCCATCTTCGCTCCGCGGAGGTTCCTGCTGTTCTGTTCGCCGAGTACCCATTTGACGGCATCAGCAATGTTGCTCTTTCCGCTGCCGTTAGGTCCGACAATGCCCGTTATCTCCCCGTCAAGGATGATCTCCGTCTTGTCGGCAAACGATTTGAACCCGTTGATCTCTATCTTTTCAAGTTTCACTGTATGCACCAGTATCCTTTAAGTATTCTTCAAAGCCGTCCGTGTGACAAGTAAACTGCCTTGACACGGATACCCTATGATATTATAACTTTCAAAGCCCGGAAGGTGAATAAAAAAAAGACCCCGAAGGGTCTTTTTTATCGTTTATTCTGCCAGGAACTCCCTGAGCTTGTCTTCTCCTATGAGTCCGACTGACTTCTTTACGGGCTTTCCGTCCTTAAAGAGTATCATGGTAGGGATGCTCATTACTCTGAACATCTGTGCGAGGCTTCCCTCTTCGTCCACGTTCAGTTTTCCGAACTTCACTACACCTTCCATCTCTGCGCCGACCTTTTCGAATATCGGTCCGAACATACGGCACGGTCCGCACCATGTTGCCCAGAAGTCTATGACCACGGGGATCTCTGACTTCAGTACTTCGTTCTCAAAATTCTCTGTTGTGATCTGTAACATTTCCTTCCTCCCTTTTTCTTTATTCTTTTTCATCCGGTTTCAGCATTATATGAAGATCCTCAAGCTGTGAAGGATCGACCTCTGCAGGAGCCTCGGTCATGAGATCCACAGCATTCTGGTTCTTCGGGAATGCTATTACGTCTCTTATGTTAGCAGACTTCGTGAGAAGCATCACAAGTCTGTCGAATCCTATTGCCAGTCCTCCATGGGGAGGTGTTCCGTATTTGAACGCTCCCATGAGGAATCCGAACCTTCTCCAGGCCTCCTCGTCGCTGAAGCCTATTGCCCTGAAGACTCTCTGCTGAAGGTCGCTGTCATGTATCCTTATGCTTCCTCCTCCAAGCTCGAAGCCGTTGAGTACCACGTCATAGGCCCTAGCTCTTACGAGCTCAGGGTTGCTCTCAAGATATTCAAGATCTTCTAGCATCGGGCTGGTGAAAGGATGATGGACCGCCACATATCTCTCTGAATCCTCATCATATTCGAACATCGGGAACTCCGTTATCCACAGGAAGTCCTTTCTGTCAGGATCTATGAGGGAGAGTTTCCTTGCCAGTTCGCATCTCAGTGCTCCAAGAGAATCGAATACGACCTTGTTCTTGTCTGCCACGAAGAAGATGACGTCTCCCGTCTCAGCTCCCATCTTCTCGAGTATGGCGTTGAAATGAGCCTCATCCATGAACTTCGCCACAGGCGAGTTCACTCCCTCTTCTCTCATATTGATCCAGGCAAGTCCCTTTGCTCCGTAGGTCTTCACGAATATGCCCATGGCATCTATCTCTTTTCTGGACAGATGTGAGCCCTTTGCATTGATACCTCTTACGCTTCCGCCGCCTGCTACTGCGTCCTCAAAGACCTTGAAACCGCAGTCCTTTGCTATGTCGCTGATATCTGTGAGTTCAAGTCCGAATCTGGTGTCCGGCTTGTCGCTTCCGAACCTGTCCATTGCCTCCCTGTATGTGAGTCTCGGGAACGGGATCGGTATCTCCTCATTGAAGACTTCCTTCATCATGTGATGGATAAGCCTCTCGTTGATGTCTATGATGTCATCTTCATCTATGAATGACAGTTCCATGTCCACCTGAGTGAACTCGGGCTGTCTGTCGATCCTAAGGTCCTCATCCCTGAAGCACTTGGCCAGCTGATAGTATCTGTCCATTCCGGCCACCATGAGGAGCTGCTTGAACACCTGCGGTGACTGGGCAAGTGAATAGAAAGAGCCCGGCTTGATCCTTGACGGCACGAGATACTCTCTTGCCCCTTCCGGAGTGCTCTTCTGGAGCACAGGTGTCTCTATCTCTATGAAGCCTTCCTCTTCCAGGAACCTCCTCATGGAATTGGCCATCCTGCTCCTAAGTATCAGGTTCCTCTGGAGCACAGGTCTTCTGAGGTCCAGATATCTGTATTTAAGTCTCAGTTCTTCTCTGACGTTGACATCGTCTTCTATCTCGAAAGGAGGGGTATTTGACTTTGAAATGATCTTGAGTTCCTTTGCGATGACCTCGATCTTTCCGGTCGGAAGAGCACTGTTGACGTTTGCCTCATCTCTCAGGCTCACGATACCCTTTACCGAGATCACGAACTCATTCCTCAGTGATTCAGCGTCGGCAAAACCTTCGTGTATGTCCTTCTCATCGAACACTATCTGCATTATGCCGCTCCTGTCACGTAGCCATACGAAGATCAGGCCTCCGAGGTTCCTTCTGTTGTCGACCCATCCCGTGAGGACTATCTCCTCACCTACATTTTTTTCTGAATAATCCAGGCATCTGCCGGTTCTCTTCCAGTATGAGAGTTCACCTGCCATTAGATCTTTCCTCCTGTATCAAAACCATGAATCTATATCTGCGAGTGCCACTTCTCTAGTGGCCCCGTCATCCATCTTCTTTAAAGAGGCCTTCCCTGTCGAGAGCTCATTGTCTCCAATCGAGAGGGTATACTCCGCACCTGTCTTGTTTGCGAACTTGAACTGTGCTTTCATGCTCCTTACTATGTGATCCATATCGGAGCTTACTCCCTTCTTCCTCAGTTCATCCACCAGGAAGAAAGCCTTCTTTCTTGCTTCTTCTCCCATGGTGCATATGAACACCTTTATCGGATCGGGCTCGGGAATGACCCCTCCCGATGCTTCAAGCACGAGAAGTAGCCTCTCTATTCCCATGCCGAATCCCATTCCGGAGTATTCAGGGCCTCCGAGCTCTGAGACGAGCCCGTCGTATCTCCCTCCTCCGCAGACCGTGCCCTGGGCACCTATCTCCGAAGTTACTATCTCAAACACTGTCTTCGTGTAGTAATCGAGACCTCTTACTATCAGAGGATCGATCTCATAGGGGATCCCTGCGAGCAAAAGATAATTCTGTACGCTCTCAAAGTGCTCCCTGCAGTCCTCACAGATGTAATCCGTTATCTTAGGAGCATCGGTCCTTAACACCTGGCATCCTTCTTCCTTGCAGTCGAGAAGCCTTAACGGATTCCTCTCCAGTCTTTCGAGGCAGTTCTTGCAGAGCCTGTCCTTCTTGTCCTCGTAGTATTCCCTGAGAGCCTTGTTGTACAGCGGCCTGCATTTTCTGCAGCCTATGGAGTTTATGTTCAGTGTCACCTTGGTGACTCCGATTCCATTTATGAGATTATATGCAAGAGATATGGCTTCAGCATCGACCGAGGGATCGTCCGAACCAAGAGCTTCAATGCCGAACTGGTGATGTTCTCTCAGCCTTCCTGCCTGCGGATTCTCATACCTGAAAACAGGCGCGGAAAGATAGTACATCTTGACAGGCTGCGGTCCCTGCGCCAGTCCGCTCTCTATATAGCTCCTGATTGCCCCTGCGGTACCCTCAGGTCTCAGTGTGATGGATCTGCCTCCCTTGTCTTCGAAGGTATACATCTCCTTCTGGACTATATCGGTAGTATCTCCCACACCCCTCAGGAACAGTTCAGTATGCTCGAAGATAGGAGTCCTCATCTCTTTATATCCGTAGAGCCTCGTGATCTCCCTTATCCTGTCTTCAATATACTGCCATTTATAGCTGTCAAGGATCGTTATGTCCTTTGTACCTCTTGGTCCCTTTATCTCCACTTTATCTCTCCTGTTCTTTCTTCTTTCAGCCGTTATGTTATTGTACCATATATGGCAAGCATAGTCATTTCCCTTCGGAAAACAGATCCAGCTTGTTCCCGGCCATCTCTTCAATCCTGTCGATATACTGTCTCACGTCCTTCAGGCCAACGGTCCTAGAGATCTTTTTGGCTTCCCTGTCCACTCTTTTTGACGCTGCTCCGGCTCCGAATGCAAGTATGGAGACCTCCTCTTCCATTATGTCAATGTTGTATATGCACTCTTTTCCCGGAAGAGCATAGCCGGTGTTCTCCATGTTTCCGGCCATATACTTCTGGCGGTACATGTAATACGGCCTGTAGCCGCTGTTCTCAAGGAGCTCCCTAGAATGGAGGACCATCCTCTCAGCAGTCTTCTCATCCACGAAATGATGTGCATTCTGCATTCCGAATCTAGAACCTTTCTTTATGGCAAGGGTGTGCACGGTGATGTTCTCTGCTCCGAGATCCCTGCAGTCCGTTACGGACTTCATGAGATCCTCCTCCGTTTCTCCCGGAAGTCCGGCGATCAGGTCGGTGTTGATGGCATCGAAACCGAAGGATCTGGCTAGTTCATACTTTTCGAAGAATGAACTAATGCTGTGTTTTCTTCCTATTATCTCAAGCGTCCTCTCACAGGTTGTCTGCGGGTTGACGCTTATCCTGCCGGCACCTGCATCCTTTATGAGCCGCAGTTTTTCGGGAGTTATCGTATCCGGACGTCCTGCCTCCACGGTGAGCTCCGCTCCGGAGGAAAACGATGCTATCCTTTCCAGTATCATAGCGAGAAGCGTCTCACTTATAGCTGTCGGAGTCCCTCCTCCCACGTATATGCTCCTTATGTGCTTTTCCTTTATCAGGTCGCGAAGGAGCTCCATTTCCTTCAGCAGAGCCTTCACATACTCCTCCTCCAGTCTTCCGTCTCTTGTGGTCACGGATGACAGGAATGAGCAGTACGCGCATCTGCTTGTACAGAAAGGTATTCCCACATAGATATCCAGATCCTCTTTTCCGACGGATCTGATGAATGGCTCCTGAACATCTACTATTCCGGTCACGAGGGAGAGCTTCTCCTCGTTCACCTCATATACTTCCCTGAACTGCCTCAGAGCCTCTTTCCTGTCATAGCGACGGCACAGATCCCTGAAGAACTTGGTAGGCCTCACTCCCGTAAGAGAGCCCCATGCTTTCTCGGAGCCGAAGTAGTCCCTCAGCACCCTGAATACGGCGACCTTTGCTCCGTGCTTGAATAGTCTTGTCCTTGCAACGGGGTCTTGTATTTCAGTTTTTTCATAGGGGAAGGAATACTCCGATACCTGCACGCCGTCCAGATATAAAGTTGCGGTATCCGAATACGATAAGTCCTCTCTGAAGACATGCCTTACGGTATATCCCTCTTCGGGCAGCGTATCCGTGAGAGGGATCTTCCTCTCATCAATAAACAAGCGGATCTCTTCGGAGAGATCCGCATAGAATTCAGGTCTGTTAGTCAGTATAGCGACCATTTTTCATCTCCCAGGAAAGGATTATTGTCCAGTTCATATTTCAGGGTCGTCGAAGTCCCGTGGCCGGGATAGACGTTATAATCTCCTTCTATAAGTGCTATCTTTTCCAGCGATGCCTTCATCTTGTCCCAGCTGCTGCAGTCGAGGTCAGTCCTCCCTATGCCGAGGTTGAATAGCGTGTCTCCCGTGAACATGTCTTCATCTATGAAATAGCAGACGCTGCCGTTCGTGTGTCCCGGTGTCGACAACACCTTGACGTTGAAGCGTCCTATCTCCGCTATCTCCTGTTTAAGAAGATGCTCTGCAGGTGCGGTCACGATATCGAGCCCGAACTGTTTTCCGAAATTGCCATAGGGATCCCCAAGCATGTATGCGTCATCCTCATGGATATAGACTGGAGCACCTGTATCTTTTCTGAGTCTCTCCACTCCGGCTATGTGGTCAAAATGACCATGAGTAAGCAATATGGCAGTCACTTTAAGGGACTCCTGTTCCAGAAAGGCTTCTGTCTTCAGCACATCAAAAGACGGGTCTATAACGAGAGCCTCATTCTCTCCCTCAAACCAGACCACGTACGTGTTGATATCCATTATCTGATTTACTATCTTTGTTACTTCCGGCATCCTGTCTCCTAAAAAACCTTCCTGCTGTCAAGGAGTATCGTCACAGGTCCGTCGTTCACCGACATGACCTCCATGTGCTCCTGGAACACTCCCGTTCCGACTCTAAGGCCGTATCCCTTTATCTTTTCCACAAGTGCATCGAAGACCGGCCTTGCATCATCGGGACTGCCTGCCTCTATGAAGCTCGGTCTGCGTCCCTTCCTTGCATCTCCGAGAAGAGTGAACTGGCTGACCAGCATAATCTCTCCTCCCCTGTCAAGGATGCTCCTGTTCATCTTTCCCATATCATCCTCGAAGATCCTGAGGTTCATGATCTTGTCGGCTATATATTCGAGATCCTTCTCGCTGTCTCCGCTCTGGGAACCTACGAGCACCAGCAATCCTTCTCCGGTATTGCTGTATGTTTCTTTCCCGATAACCACTTCGGCTTTAAGGACTCTTGTGACTACTGCTCTCATATCCGCCAGCTCCTCAGTTATTGCTGATCCTGTATACGTCAGTGACTGATCTTATCCCCCTAAGCTTGTTTATGATCTCCTTCAGATTGTCCTGGGACTTGATCATGAGGGTCGCGTTCACCACGGATCTGCCATGTTTTAAAGACCTGCCGCTGAAGGCGGTCATCGGATATCCGAGGTTGTAGATAAGAGATGAGATGTCTGCCATTAGCCCGCTCCTGTCATCGGCCTCTATCTGAAGATCGACGGCATAGGCAGATGGTCTTTCCACGGAATTGCCCCATCTGACCTTTATTCTCCTGTCAGGAGGAAAATCCACGTCGTTGAGGTTCGAACAGTCCGCCCTGTGGACGGTGACGCCTCTTCCCCTCGTGATGAATCCGATTATCTCGTCTCCCGGGATCGGAGTGCAGCATTTTGCCAGTTTTGCGACCATGTCGCCGTAGCCCTCCACGAAGATATTGTTGTCGCCTGAGGCGAATTTCTTCCCGTCGGCTATCTCGTGGATGATATTCTCTTCTATCTTATGCTTGAGCTTATATTTCTCTATAAGCCTGTTGAGTATCTGGTTGGTGGTAAGGCCGCCGTATCCGACCGCGGCATACATGTCGTCTTCGGAGTTGAGGGTATAATGCTCAAAGAGATCTTTCAGAGCATCCTCATCCAGAAGATCGGACAGTTCATAGTCCCTCCTCTTGGCCTCCTTCTCAAGCATGGCCTTACCTTTTACAATGTTCTCTTCCTTGAGTTCCTTCTTGAAGAATGCCCTTATCTTGGATCTTGCGGAAGCAGTCTTGACTATGTTCAGCCAGTCCCTGCTCGGGCCCTTGCTCGTCTGGCTGGTAGTTATCTCCACTATATCGCCGGTCTGGAGCTCATATGAAAGGGGCACGATCTTTCCGTTGACCTTTGCTCCGACGCATTTGTTCCCGACCTGGGAGTGGATGCTGTATGCGAAGTCAAGCGGTGTGCTTCCCACCACCAGATCCTTCACATCCCCCTTCGGAGTAAATACGAACACGGTATCTGAGAAGAAGTTGATCTTGAAGGCTTCGATGAACTCCTTGGAATCCTTCATGTCGCTCTGCCATTCCATCATCTCCCTCATCCAGCTGATCTTCTTATCCAGATCGGTCTGATTACCGGTAGTCCCGTCCTTGTATTTCCAGTGGGCAGCGATTCCGTATTCAGCCGTCTTATGCATCTCGAAGGTCCTGATCTGAACCTCAAACGGTTTTCCGTCCTCGCCCATAAGGGTGGTATGGAGAGACTGGTACATGTTTGCCTTCGGAACAGAGATGTAGTCCTTGAACCTTCCCGGAATGGATCTCCACGTCTCATGCACGTTGCCGAGCACTGCATAGCAATCCTTTACATCCTCGACTATGACCCTTACGGCTATGATGTCATACAGTTCGTCAAAACTGACATTCTTGTTCTGGAGCTTCTTGTATATGCTGTATATATGCTTCGGCCTTCCTTCGATCTCATATCTGATACCGAGAGGTTCTATGGCCTTCCTGATCTTTTCTATGACTTCCTTGATATAGCTCTCCCTCTGTGCTCTCGTGGCACTGAGTTTCTTTGCTATCTCATAGAAGACTGCGGGCTCAAGATATTTGAGAGCCAGATCCTCAAATTCCCACTTAAAGGAATAGATTCCGAAACGGTGTGCAAGGGGAGCATATATCTCAAGGGTCTCCTTTGCCTTCTGAAGCTGCTTCTCACCTGTCTTGTATCCTAGGGTCCTCATATTGTGGAGACGGTCTGCCAGCTTTATTATGACGACTCTCACGTCTGAGACCATTGCAAGGAACATCTTGCGCAGGCTCTCAGCCTGAGCATCCTCATTCGATGTGAATCCGAATTTCTTCAGTTTCGTCACGCCGTCCACTATATTTGCTATATCATCGTTGAACTCTTTCCTGATGACTTCGATCGGATATTCCTCCACGTCCTCGGGCACGTCATGAAGCATGCCGCTGCAGATGCTGTCATCATCCATTCCGAGTTCTGCCAGTATGTTGGTAACGGCTACGGGGTGGATGATATACGGCTCCCCGGAATCACGAAACTGACCTTCGTGTGCCTTTTCGGCAAACGCGAACGCCTTTTTTATGAGCTCGTTGTTCCCGTACTGAGGGAACTTCTCTATGAATTCCTTATAGTATTCCGCCATATGATCCTCCTTCCCCATTATTTGATCTACGGTTATTTGAATAATTTATTATATATCATATATAGCACGTTTGTGGCATCATTAAAGGGTTTTTCGCTGTATTTGAGCAGGATTTTTCCTTTATTGCCATAAAACTGGAGCAGATCGTCCAGCATACATGCCTTGAGAGCGAACCACACCTTCTTCTCCGTGGTATCCACGATGAGCTTTCTCGTCTCGGTTATGAGCTGGAATATGCTTTCGAACCCGGCCTCTGCAGCCTCCATGAAATTGTCTATGTAGAACTCTATGTCCTCAGGATCGACATAGTATGAATCGATTGTCTCTTTATAGTGTTCCAGAAGCTCGGGTCCTCTGTATTCCCTGCTCCTTCCCTCATCTGCCCTTCTCGTCTGACATCCTAGAAGTACTATAGTGCGATAGCAGGCCGGTATCTCTGATGGATACGAATAGCATATCGTGCTATCCCTGTCTGAAGGATCCAGTTGTCCAGTGACCTGTATGTCAGGGAATCTCTTCTTCACTTCCTCAGCAAATGCAAGACCGAAGGAAGAAGCTGCCACTATTAGGAGAGGATCATCAGGATCCCCAGTTCTCTCTGCCACGAAAGAAACGAGTTCCTCCATGCTCCTGATGGCATTCTCCCTCCTCGAGACCATCCCCACGAGGCAATCAAGATATTCCTTCATATATGCCCTGTGATTCAAAAGCATCAGCGTCTGAAGGCTCGGCTCCACCGGATCCGCGTTTCTGATTATGAGCTGCTTGTCTATGTTACCTCTGAACTCGTTTTCGCTGAATGTTGCGGCGATCTGGTAATGCCTTCCCGTTATCATCCTCTTTCTCGGGAAGAAATACAGTATGTCTGCCTGACCGTACTTCATTTTGTAATGCCTGTTGGCAAGAACTGAGATGTTGTTTGCCGGATAGTCCCTTACATAGAATACCGGTTCCGGGTTATCCTGTCCGAAGGGTTCGAGCAGTCTCAGCTGTTCCGCAAAACGCTCTGTCAGGTCCTTTTCCGTTATCTCCTCATCATAATACACCGACGGAAGGAACAGGTCTTCGTTGAGTTCTGAAGCCTTTTTATTGAGTCTATCCCGTATCTCCTGCAGATTCTCTTTCCTGAAGGAAAGTCCTGCAGCCATCTCGTGTCCGCCGAAATGCTCGTAAAGGTCCTCACAGCTCTCGAGTATTCCGTAGAGATCGACTCCGGGGATGCTCCTGGCTGATCCTGAAAGGATTCCGTCCTCCTCATTCAGTACCACGGAAGGCTTTCTGAATGTCTGGGTAAGAGAAGCCGCTGCAAGGCCGAGCACTCCCTTGTCCCAGTGCTCTGAGCTGAGCATGATTATCCTTGTATCATCGGATACTTTCTCCTCCCTCAGCATCTTTTCGGCTTCCTCTATGACGGTTCTCTGCATCTGCTGTCTCTTCTCATTAAGAGAATTGAGCCTGGATGCTATCTCCATGGCTTCCCTGTCGTCTTTTGTCATGAACAGCCTTAAAGCCAGTTCCGCGTGTTCAAGCCTTCCTGCGGCATTTATTCTCGGGGCCAGCCCAAAGCCAATGGAATGCACGTTAAGTTTTCCTGGTTTCAGACCCGATGCGTTTATCAGATACCTGAAAGCCATGGACGGGTCTGAGTTAAGTTTTCTGAGCCCCGCTCTTGCTATTATCCTGTTCTCATCCACAAGAGGCACCATGTCGGCAATGGTCGCAAGTCCTGCATATTCAATGAGTTCATCTTTAAGTTCAGGAGCAAATGCGCATGCGAACCTGTATGTTATCCCCGCTCCGCACAGCTTTCTGAAGGGATATGTCTCTGAAGGGACCTCTCCGTTCATTATGTACGGGGTATCCGGAAGTTCTCCGACTTCGTGATGGTCCATCACTATCACGTCCACTCCCTTTTTTAGGGCATAGGCTATGTCATCATTGCTCCTTATTCCGCAGTCCACCGTGATAATGAGGCTCGTTCCTCCTCCGATTATCTTTTCGAAAGCTTTTCTGTTGGTTCCGTACCCTTCTGTCTTCCTGTCCGGAATATAGTAATCACAGTCTATTCCCCTGCTCCTTAAAGACTTGAGCATTATCACGCAGCCCGATACTCCGTCACAGTCATAGTCTGCATAGACAGTGACTTTCTCATTCCTGGTCCCTGCCCTTTTTATCCTGTCAAGGATCTTTTCCATATCCCTGAACAGCATGGGGTCATGGAGATCTCCCAGATCTCCATAGAAATACTCACGGGTCATTGAAGGAGTTATCCCCCGCTTGAACAGTATGTCCGCTATAACAGGACCGATGTCCTGTTTTTCATATTCGAGTAGCATTGCGCCGTCAGGAGACGCTCCTTCTCTTTTCAGATATCTCATGTATCCAGATCCTTATAAAGAAAATACTTCCTGTACTGCAATGAACAGGAAGTATTTTGCTAATGTCCTTATTTACTTTCTGCAGATCCTGTTGACAAGGATCCTTATCCCGATAAGGCAGGTAACTGCCACTGAGCAGATGGCTGAAAGGGATATGCTGAGGAAAGAAGCTGAGTTTGTCCTTCCCGCAAAAATAGCACCTGCAAGCCCGAATATCACTGTCATGCAGGAGATTGCAACTATCATCTTGAATGAACCGTCCCTTATCACCTTTACTGCTTCCTCTTCGGAATACTCGGCAAGGGTGTTCTTCTTTATCTCTGCTCTTTCTGCTCCAAGCACATAGAACAGTGCAGAAAGGAACAGCGTAACGACACCGCCTCCAAGGACCGTATCGGCATTCATGGCGTTTCCCATCAGAGAGGCGACTGCAAGATATGTCCCAAGTGAGAATGCCATGTTGAACACGGAGATGAGGGCCGGAATGAGTCCGTATCTGAAGAAGCAGACGACTGCTATTATCCCCATCATTAAGAGCATCACAAGAGCTATCTTCCCGAAGGAAACATTATGATGTTCCGACTTTACGACATCGATGCTCCTAAGGTATGCATCAGGGTTCTGTTTTTTTACGGACTCTACCATCTTCTCTGCGTCTGACTTGGAGATCTCGGAAGCCTTTATGACGAGCTGTTCATTGTAGTTCTCCGTGGTAGTCTGAACGGAAAGATCTTTTAGGCCTCTGAATTCCCGTGAAATGATCTCCTTTATGGCATCGATATCGAAACTCTCCTTGCTGCTGATCCTGACAAAGGAATATTTCCCGCCAAGATCCGTCCCGGTCCCTGAACCGAGGAACATGGCGAGCAGTGCAAGCAACGTTACAGCAATAAGAGAGATGGTTATGATCTTTTTATTCATTTTGCTTCTCCCTTCCTGAACCATGGTGTGAAGAACGCTCTTGGGTTCTCAGTTCCGCTGAACAGCATACCCTGCATGAGCCTGTTTATAAGAAGCACGAAAAGGGCAGACAGAACAAGGGATATACCCATAGAATATGACACCTTTTCAAGATAGTGGTTTCCGCTTACGAGGAATGCTCCGAACAAAGCACCAAGTACTCCGTATATGAGCCCGATAATCCCCATCGATGAGGAATGGCCTTTACTGAGCACAGTCCCGAGAGAAACGCCGGGTACATATTCTTTCTTCATATTTTCATTTATCACGAGAAGCGCTGCCATGGAACCGGCAAGCACTGCGAGGAACGTAGCTACCATAGCCATAGTTATCTCGATGCCTAGGAGGGCCATTACTATCACATACAGTGATATGAATCCGAATACCATAAGCAGATCGGATACTGCAAGGAGCTTGTTCCTGAACAGATCTGCTATGTAGAATGCTCCGATGACAGCAAGCACAGCGATCAGGACCGTGTTGAAAGAGCCCTTTCCCTTCACGGGTGAAAGCTTTTCCGAGGCCTTTACTTCCATCTCCAACGGAAGATAACCGCTGTTGATTATGTTTTTGAAATACTCAGCCTTTATGTCGCTGAAAGCGGAATTGAAACCGATATAGCCATCGGTCACAGGGTTCCTGATGGGCTGCTTTGAGAGCTGCTGACCGTCGTAGATGATCTCCACGTACTTGTCATCGGCCTTTTCTCTGTTGCTTATCTCAGTAGTGCTCTCTTCGAATGAAGCCTTGCCCTCATCAGTGAATACGAAGAATATCGTGTTCACTCCGAGCGACGTAGTCTGGATCATGGCCTCCTTGATCATATCCCTGGTGATATATATCTTCGAAGTGTCCTTTGAATCTCTTACCTTTACGTCTCCTGTTTCTGTAAGAGAAGAACCTATCTGAGCAGGATCATTGAACTCCGAAGTCTCGTTCATGGCAAAAGAAACCACGAACTCACCATTCTCAGTAGTGCCGATGCTGCAGTCTCTGAATCCCAAAAAAGCCATCCTTTTTTCCAGGACATCTATGATCATCTTCTGCTCTTCCGCAGTAAATGTATGTTCTTCCTTTGCGCCGATGATGAGAGTCGCCTCACCTCCGAAGTCCCTGCCGAGGCAAAGCTTCTTGAGCGGGGCAAACACTTTTCCGTCGCCAAAGGGAAGCCCTCCGACTACGGAGATCGAAGCCAGAAGTATGATCGCTGCCATCACGATGAACATGATGCGACTGGCTATTTTCATTTTGTCCTCCATATAACCGGTTACCCGATCATGTATTATTTAACTATTATATTCTAACAGATACACGGAAAAAAACAATGATCCTGCTCTTTCCGCTTCCTTCCAAAAACCGAGAAAACGGCCTTGGGCCGTTATTTCTCTATATCATGAATGAATCGAACAGGGACATCTGGGCCTTTTCTGAAAGATCTCCGAATACACCCATCTGCCTCATGGCATCCACCACAGTCTGCGACAGTTTGCATTCCCTCTGGACCTCCTCAATGGAGGTGAATTCCATCTCGCTCCTCTTTTGCTCGATAAGCTCTGCAGCCTTTTCTCCGAGGCTCGGAATAGCCATGAACGGCATCCTAATGGCATCGCCTTCCACAGTGAACCTCTCTGCCCTGCTCTTCATGAGATCAGGAGGCAGCACCCTTACTCCTCTCTGGAGCATCTCTAGTGCGATCTCGAAAGCCATGGCCCTGTCTTTCTCGGTCTTGCTGGCCTTTTTCTGGTTGATGATGTCTTCCAGTCTCTTGAGTTCCGCCTCTATGCCGGGGATCCCCTTCATTACCGTAAGAGCGTCGAAATCGCTTATCTTTATGGAGAAGGTCCCCGCATAGAACACCGTCGGATAATAGACCTTGAAGTATGCGATCCTGAGCGCCATCAGAACGTATGCCACTGCATGGGCCTTCGGGAACATGTACTGTATCTTCCTGCAGGATTCGATGAACCATTCGGGAACTCCGGCCTCTCTCATGGCCTTTTCCTGATTCGCCTGGTCCTTCTCCTTGCCCTTTGCCCATTTTCCCTTTCTTACGCTCTCCATTATGAAGAATGCGAGCTGATGGTCCACTCCGTAGTTCACGAGGGTGAGCATTATGTCGTCTCTTGTGCAGATGGCACTGTTAAGAGTGGTGACTCCCGTCTCTATAAGGGTCTCGGCGTTCCCTCCCCATACATCGGTGCCGTGGGTCAGTCCTGATATCCTTATGAGCTCTCCCATGCTGGAGGGTCTGGTCTTTTTCAGGACCTTCATTGTATTATGGGTCCCGAATTCCGGAAGTCCGAGGACACCGAGCTCTATTCCGTTTATCTGGTCAGGACGTACACCGAGAGCATCCGTAGAAGTAAAGAGACTAATCACCTTTTCATCAGTGACGTTTATGGTAAGGGGATCGATCCCCGTGAGTTCCTGGAATATCCTTATTATCGTCGGGTTATCATGTCCGAGTATGTCCAGTTTGATAAGGATGTCATGCATCGAGTTGAAGTCGAAGTGAGTCGTGACAGTCTCCGCATCTTCCTTGTTGGCAGGTTTCTGAATCGGAGTATACTCGTATATCTCATGGCCCCTCGGGACTATGACGAGTCCTCCCGGATGCTGTCCGGTAGTCTTTTTGACTCCTTCCATACCGGTGGCAAGTCTTTCTATCTCAGGTTCTGTGAGAGTCTCCTCATGAGCCTGCATGTATTTTCTCACGAGTCCAGCAGCTATATTGTGCTTTATCGCGCTTATGGTCCCTGCCCTGAAGACATATTCAGAACCAAACAGCTCTTCCACGTATTTGTTCGCTCTCGTCCTGTAGTCTCCCGAGAAGTTGAGGTCTATATCCGGGACCTTCTCCGCATGGAGACCAAGGAAGACCTCGAAAGGAATGTCATACCCGTCGGATATATACTTCTCTCCGCATACGGGGCAATATGCCTCCGGCATATCCGGTCCGCATGCATACTTGGGATCTATGTTGAAATCGGAGTGCCTGCATTTAGGGCATCTGTAGTGTGGCTTCAGAGGATTGACCTCTGTGATCCCCATTGCAAATGCAGCGAATGAAGATCCTACGGACCCTCTTGAACCAACGAGATATCCGTCACTCATGGATTTCTTGACCAGTTTCATGGCCGACCAGTACAAAACTCCGAATCCGTTGTCTATTATGTTATTGAGCTCCTTGAAGAGCCTTTCCTCTATGTGAGACGGTATCGGATCTCCGTAAAGCTCCTTTACGGTCTTTATTGCTATCTCCCTGATCTCTTCGTCGGAATTCTCAACAAAAGGCATTGCCGTCTTTCCGGGGAAAAGGTTTATCTCCTCTATCTCATCGGCGATGAGATTGGTGTTGTCTATCACGACCTCTTCCGCAGCTGCCGACCCGAGATACGAGAAGCAGTCGAGCATCTCATCAGTGGTACGGAAATAGAGCGGACTGTCTATGTTCTCATCCCTAGAGTTTGCCGTCTCAAGGACTATCTTTCTGAACAGTATGTCCTCAGGATCCAGAAAATGAGCATCTCCCGTGGCTACTACCGGTTTTCCGATCTCCTTTGCCAGACGGTATATCCTCCTGTTTATGCTCCTTAAATCATCCGCCGACTTTATATAACTGTCCTTTATCTGGTATGAATAGTTCTCCACCGGCTGGAGCTCCACGTAGTCATAGAATGACATTATGTCCTTTAGCCTGTCATCTCCGTCTCCGTTGACGGCTGCCTCATAGAGTTCGCCTTCAAAACATGCAGTACCGAACAGCAGGCCTTCCCTGTGGCTTATGAGCTCGCCCTTAGGCAGTCTCGGCTTTCCTCTGAAATACTTGAGATGGCTCAGAGAAATCAGCTTGTACAGGTTTACGAGCCCTTCCTTGTTCCTGCAGAGTATGGTTATGTGATTCGTATGGGGGGCTGTCTTGACCACTGCTTCTGTATCTGCAAGATAATTCAGCTCGGAGAATCTCGTGAAACCCTTCTGCTTTATCTCGTTCAGCATGGCTACGAATATGAGGGCTGTCGCCTCCGCGTCGTTCACTGCTCTGTGATGTTTCAGGGGCACTCCGTATCTTTGTGCCAGCTTGTCAAGGGAACGGGAACGCATATCCGTGATGTGGACTCTTGCGAGCATCAGGGTATCCAGAACGTCGTTATTTGGTTCAATCCCCATCTGTCTTGCCTTTTTGAAGATGAATCCCGTATCAAAATCGGCGTTATGGGCTATCAAGCAGTCGTCACCTGCAAAATCGAGGAAATCCTTCAATACCTTTTCTGCAGGCTCGGCATCCTCAACCATGGCATCGGTTATTCCGGTAAGTCTGGTGATATCTGCCGGAATGGAGACCGAAGGTTTGACGAAAGCCTGGAAACGGTCGATGATCCTTCCTTTTGAGAGCTTGACGCCGCCTATCTCGATTATCTCGCAGAACTCTCTCGACAGGCCTGTGGTCTCTATGTCGAACACGACGAACTCGTCGTCGAATGAATGGTCCTTTCCTTCATAGACCTTTCTTGCGGCATCGACCATGTTTGCCTCGACACCGTAGATGATCTTTATCTTTTCGTCCCTTCCGGCATTTCCTGCGAACGGGAAAGCCTGTACCACACCGTGATCCGTCACGGCTATGGCCTTATGCCCCCAGCGGGCTGCTGTGGAAACGTATTCTCTCACATCTGTAAGTCCGTCCTGGGCACTCATATGAGTATGGAGATGAAGCTCCACTCTCTTCCTCTGGGCTATATCCTGTCTCTTCGGATATGGAGGCAGAACGGTTATCTTCCTGATATTCCAGATATATTCCTTCTTGAATGAATTGTATGAATAGTTGCCCTCTATCGAGCAATGGTCTCCGGCTTTAAGCGGAGGTTCGAACTCTGCCAGCGGTTTTCTCTCGAACCTCTGGCAATATATGGTCGAGGTATAGTCAGTGATGGTGCATGTAAAGATGACGCTTTTTCCTTCCCTCGTAGGTCTGACTTCAGTCTCGAGGATCAGACCTTCTATGATGCCGCTTTCTTCAGGCTGAAGTTCTGAAAGCTTCGTTACATGCTGTTCTTCCTTCTTCCTCGGGATCCTCTTCTCGGATTTCTTCGGAGCCTTCTTCCTCTCCTCCCTTACCATGGAGATGAGTTCCTCATCCGTCAGTTCTTCCCTCTTCTCCGGAGCAGTCCTCGGCTCGTTCTCAAGAGATGGATCCACTTCATATCTGCCTATGCGTATCTCCCTTCCGAAAGTATAGTAGAAATATTCCTCGGTCCTCTGAGCGATGTTCAGCATCTTTGCGAACTGGGGGCCTGAATCGTGTGCAAAAGTCACTGTAGCAGTGTTTCCCTCCACAGTGACTCTGGAATTCAGAATGAACGGAGTCATGGCAGGCTCCTCTTCCGCTATGAATTCGGATATATGGTCAGCCAGCTGAGTCTCATTTATGAACATATCATTCTGCTGGATTATTATCTTAAGGAACTTGAGCTCGGGGATATCCTTCAGCAGATCCTTCTTGACAGAGTTGTAATCCTTTACGGACAGCTGGTCCTCTGAACGCAAAAAAAGCATATAGCAACCCTTTTTTCTGCTGTATGCGATCTTGTCCAGTTCCAGCAGGAACTTCTTTTTCTTTTCAGTGAAAACGCTGATCTGCCGTTTGATCTCGACTACGTCGAAATTCGGCTTCGGGATCTGCGTTCCCTGATCGTCCGATATCCTGTACATCTATTTACTCCGACAGATATTCCTTCAGATACTCCCTGAATGTGTCGAACAATTCTTCTTCCCTGACTTTTATTACCGGGATGCCTTTTTTGAATATGAGCCCTTCGCCCTTTCCGCCTGCGATCCCTATGTCAGCATTCCTTGCCTCTCCGGGGCCGTTGACTATACAGCCCATCACGGCAATACGGATATCCCTGTCGATATCCTTTACCAGTTCCTTGACCTTTCCTGTAAGGCCTATGAGATCTATCTCAGTCCTTGCGCATGTAGGGCATGAGATTATCTCCGGTCCGAAGCTCCTCACTCCGGAGAATCGGAGTATATCCTTTGCCGCTTTTATCTCGAGGATTGGGTCTCCGGTCACCGAGACTCTTATGGTATCCCCTATGTCATCGGCAAGAAGCCCTCCTATGCCTATAGACGATTTTACTATGGACTGCTCGAAATCGCCTGCTTCAGTCACTCCGACATGAAGAGGATAATCAAAGGAAGCATCCATCTTCCTGTACGCCCTAATGGATTCCCTCACGTCAGAGGATTTAAGGGCCACTACGATATCATGGAAACCTGCGTTCTCCAGCATCCGGATATTTCCTAATGCGCTCTCGTAAAGAGCGTCTGCCATATCCATTCCTTGATATTTAGAATCCAGGGATCCGCTGTTTGCTCCGACCCTTATCGGGACATGGTGCATCTTTGCGGCATCCGCCACTCTTCTGACATTTGCCTCGCTTCCGATATTTCCGGGGTTTATGCGTACCTTGTCGGCACCGTGCTCGATGGCAGCTATAGCTATATCTGCGTCAAAATGGACATCAGCCACTAACGGTATATGGATCCTCTCCTTTATCCCTTCTATGGCACATGCGCTTCTGACATCATATGCTGCCACCCTTATGATCTCGCATCCTGCTTCTTCGAGAGACAGGATCTGTGAGACCGTGGCATCCACATCGGCAGTATCCGTATTCGTCATGGACTGGATCAGTACCGGTTCGTTTCCTCCGATGACCCTGTCTCCTATCCTGACCGTTCTTTTGTTTCTCATAATAGCCTCGTAATGTCCTGATATGTAAGGCAGACCATGAGGATCAACAGCAATACGAGACCTGCAAGGTTGATTATCCCCTCGACCTTCCTGTTAAGTGGTCTGCCGATGAGCTTCTCCACTCCCAAAAGTACTATCCTTCCTCCGTCAAGAGCAGGGAACGGCAACAGATTTATTATACCAAGATTGAGTGACAAAAGGGCCAGAAGTCTCAGTATCACTTCAAATCCGTACCTTACGGATTCCCCTATGATAGCAATGGTCCCTACCGGTCCTGACAGGTTCGAGATCCCGTCTCCTCCGAATATGGCTCCGTGCAGGGCCTGGAACATCTCCTTAACTATGAGCCAGAGCCACTTGAAAGAGAGCTTGATCGCCTCAAAGAAGCCGAATCTCTTCCTGGCGCTCTGATTGTATGTGATGCCTATGACGTTCCTTCCGGTTTCCTCATCCTTCACGGTACTTATCTCATATTCGTGATATCCGTCGCTCCTCTCTACTCCGAGAAGTATGCTGTCGGCAGATGAGAAATCTGCGCTGGAGAACTCCATGCTGAAATCTATCTTCTTCCCGTTCAGCATGACTATCCTGTCTCCGCTCTGGAGTCCTGCTTCATAGGCCGGATATCCTTCCCTGACGCTCATGATCTCGGGGACATAGTCTCCGTACCCAACGAGTATCCCTATCGTCAGTATGAAAGCGAACAGTATGTTCACAAGTGGTCCTGCAAGTATAGTGAGGAAACGTTTCCAGATCGGCATGTTGTTGAATGCCCTGGGCTCCGTCTCCGCATCCACAGCCTCATCTTCACCATTGAACTGGACGAATCCGCCAATTGGAAGAGCTCTCCATGAGTAGGTTATCTCGCCCTTCTGTCTGCTCAGGAGCTTCGGTCCCATCCCGACAGAGAATTCATCTATCTTGAAGCCTCCTTTTTTGCCCACAAGAAAATGCCCGCCCTCATGGATGATGACGAGAAACATGAGCATCAGGAGCCCGTATATTACCGTAAGTATAGTGTTAAGTATGACCAAACCATATCCCTCCGCTTTTCATTCGGTAATTAATTATAGAACAGAAGGCGGGGTTTTACTCCGTCACCTGTATGTATTAATAAAAAGTTCACCTGGTGAAACTCTTCGTGACTTCACTGACGAGAGCCCTGATTTCCCTGTCCGCAAGGAATATGTCCTCAAAGCTCCCAACTCTTTCTATCCTGTGCCTCTCAAGGGAGGCCTCGATTATCTCTCCGATGTTCCAGAAGCTTATTTTTCTCTCCTGGAACAGTTCAACTGCAGCGTCGTTTGCGGCATTGAACACTATCTGGTCGGGTATCCCCTTTCTCACCGCCTCCATGGCAAGTCTGAGACATGGAAAGCGTTTAAGATCGGGTCTTTCAAAATGCAGGCTGCCTCTGCTGAATATGTCGAGTTCCTCCGAGCAGTTGCCCTTTCTGTCAGGATAATTAAGAGCATAGGCTATCGGAAGCTTCATGTCAGTCTCTCCCATCTGCGCCATGACTGAATTATCCATGAACTTCACCGCCGAATGGACGATGCTCTCCCTGTGGATCACCGGAGTGATCTTTTGTGGATCCACATCGAACATCCACCTCGTCTCCATTATCTCGAGGCCTTTGTTCGCCATAGTTGCACTGTCTATGGTGATCTTTCTCCCCATGGACCAGTTAGGATGTCTGAGGGCCTCCTCGAGAGTGGCCCTTTTTATTTCTTCCAGCGTTCTGTCTATGAACGGGCCTCCCGACGCCGTGAGATAGATCTCCTTTATCTCATTTTCTTCATTTCCCCTGATGGCCTGGAAAATGGCTGATATCTCACTGTCGAGAGGGAGGACCTCCGTTCCCGTTGAATCGATCAGGTCCCTTAAGAGCCTTCCTCCGTAGACCATGGCTTCCTTGGTGGCAAAAAGGACCCTTATTCCGTGTTTTAAACAGTATTCAAAGGGCAAAAGCCCGTCTACTCCCACGACTGCCAGCACAACGGCATCTGCTCCTTCACAGATCTCCGTGAGCGCAGACCTTCCTGTGAACAGTTTTCCGTTCCAGACTTTCCTTAACTCTTTGGCCTTATCTTCATTAATAAGTCCAAGCCTCTTGACATGAAGCCTCTCCGCCTGTTTCAGGAGAGCTTCATTATTCTCCCTTGCAAGCAGCCCGTATATCTCGTATCTGTCCTTCATGTCCTCAAGGACTCTTAATGTATTTTCCCCGATGGAGCCAGTAGACCCCAGTATCACTATCTTTTCAGCCATGATCAGACAAGTGCTCCGTAGTATATCTCAAAGACTGCAAGTGCCACGGGTATGACGAATATGATGCTACACACCCTGTCGAGCATCCCTCCGTGACCCGGGATCAGATCCCCGAAATCCTTGACTCCGAGATATCTTTTCGTTACCGAAGAGGTAAGGTCTCCGAACTGGGAGAGCAGTGCCAGCAGGAATCCGAGCAGGAAAAACATATATAGAGGCATCTCTGCCCTTTCGAGGAACAGGGCAGCCACACCGGTGAGGACAGTTCCTCCCACGAGTCCCCCTATGGCGCCTTCGACAGTCTTGTTCGGACTGATCTTCGGACACAGCTTGTGCTTGCCCATGAGCATTCCCGTGAAATATGCCATCGTATCGCTGGCAGATGCGGCTATCACGCTTATCACTATGATGAATATCCCCAGTCCCTCGTCCTTCATGGTGATCACCATATATACGAAGAGCATGAATATCTGCGGGTATATGATCGCAAGAAGACTGTGCAGCACGGAATCATAGTCATATTTCTCGCTCAGTATCCTGAACATGAAGATCGCCATCACTGTCAGGCAGTATGTATATGCCACTCCCTTCAACCCGTACAGTCTGTATGTGGGCAGAAGCGCCAATGTGAGGGTATAGACGGGGATATCTATCGTCACCACGCCTTTCTTCTTTATCGAAGAGATCATCTCATATTCGCAGAGCAGGCCCACGATGGCAAAGCCGACCTGAAGATAAATGCCGCCAAGCAGCAGCATTGCAACGAACAGTCCGATAATGACGACTGCCGATATAGTCCTTTTAAGCATCTCAAACTCCTCCGAATCTTCTGTTCCTGTGTGAATAGTCCTTCAGTGCCTCCACGTATCTTTCCGTATTGAAATCCGGCCAGTATGCATCCGTAAAATAAAGCTCGGCATAGGCTATCTGGTACAGCAGGAAATTGCTTATCCTGAGTTCTCCGCTGGTCCTTATGAGAAAGTCGACCATCGGAAGCCCCGAGGTATACAGTCTGTTTTCAAAGGCTTCCCTGTCAAGGGCTGTTTTGCCTTCCTTATAATCTTTTGCAAGTGCGTATGCCGCATTCAGTATCTCTGCCTGAGATCCGTAGTTAATGGCAACGTTGAACCTCAGACCGGTATTGTTCCTTGTGAGCTCTTCGCTTTCCTCTATCAGCTGCAGAAGCATCTTAGAAAGCCCGCTCCTGTCTCCTATGACCCTGAACACCACATCATTCTCGTTAAGAGCGGCTATCTCGTTCCTGAGATATTGGGAAAGCAGAGTCATGATGGTGTCCACCTCATCCTTCGGTCTTCTCCAGTTCTCTGTGGAGAATGCGAAGATGGTAAGAGCCTTCACACCGAACTTCGAGCTCGACAGCACTATGTCCCTGACGACCTCGGCTCCTTTTTTATGTCCGAAGGTCCTTGGCATATGCCTGTTCCTAGCCCATCTCCCGTTGCCGTCCATTATTATGCCGACATGTCCGGGAAGAGTGTCCTCCTCCAGTCCGTATCTCTTTATCCAATCGATGTCCTTCATTCCTGAATCTCCGTCTGAAAATCCGAGACCAGAAGCTCGGCTGTATCCCCGTCTATCCTGCATCTTAATACAGTTCTCTCGTTTGCCTGTTCATTCACCCTTGGCGCAGAATAGCAGACGACTTTTACTGTGTATCCGTTCTCTTCCAAAAAAGAAGCGGCCTCTTTTAACGGCCGCCCTATAAGATCAATTGTCATCAGATCTCCATTATTTCACTTTCTTTGTCTTTTAACAGAGCTTCAACCTTCTTGATATAATCGTCTGTGATCTTCTGGCAATCCTCTTCGAGGATCTTCTGATCGTCTTCGGTTATCTCATTGTCCTTCTTGCTCTTCCTTATGTCTTCCATCGCATCCCTGCGGATATTCCTGATGGCGACCTTGGCTTCTTCGCCCATCTTTCTTGCCTGTTTGACAAGTTCCTGACGTCTCTCAACCGTGGGCTCCGGGAATACCAGCCTGATGGTCCTTCCGTCATTGGACGGATTAAGACCGAGATCTGAAGCAAGTATGGCCTTCTCCGTCTCTTTCAGTGCACTTGGATCATACAACGAAATGGTGAGCAGTCTCGGCTCCGGAACGGCTATGTTTGCCATCTGTATGAGCGGAGTCTGCGTCCCGTAGTAGTTTACGGTGATCCTGTTCAGAAGCTGCGGATTTGCCCTTCCTGCCCTCAATGTGGCAAAGTCATTCTGAAGAGCAGTCATGGTCTTTCCATTTCTCTCTTCCTGTATCAACAAAGCTTCATGCTCAATCTTCATATGATCAACTCCTCTATATATCAAAAATGATATGCTTTGATACTGATATTTTACTTTAATCGGGCCCGTTTTACAACTGATCGAAACACATCAGGGAGCCGGAGACTCAGCTTATAAGTGTCCCTAGTTTCTCTCCGTTCACCGCTCTTACGATGGAATTCTCCTCATTGAGAGCAAATGCAAGGATCGGAATATTGTTTTCCATGCATAAAGTCACGGCTGTGGTATCCATGGCCTGAAGTCCTTCCGATATGAAATCCATGTAGCTGATGTTGTCATACTTCTTTGCATCGGGGTTAGTTTTGGGATCGCTGTCATATATGCCATCCACATTCTTTGCCAAAAGTATCAGATCTGCTTCCATCTCGGCTGCTCTTAAGGCTGCTGCCATGTCCGTCGTAAAGAACGGGTTTCCGGTCCCGCAGGCGAATATGACCACTCTTCCCTTTTCAAGATGCCTTACGGCTTTTCTTCTGATGAACGGTTCGGCTATCTGCCTCATATCTATTGCGGTCTGGAGCCTTGCCTGTATGCCAAGGGATTCAAGGGTGTCCTGAAAAGCCAGTGAGTTGATCACCGTGGCGAGCATTCCCATATGGTCTGCCGTCACTCTGTTCATATCCCTTCCCTGTCTTCCTCTCCAGATATTTCCTCCTCCGATGATGACGCATACTTCTATGCCCATCTTAACCAGTTCAGCCACCTGTGAAGCCACTCTCTTTACCGTGTCGAAATCTATGTTCGTTCCCTGTCCTGAAAGAGCCTCTCCGCTGATCTTCAGGACTACTCTCTTATAGCTCATGCTTATCTCCTTTATCAAAAGAAAAGAGGTCATTAAGACCTCTTTTGTTTTTTTCAATCAGCCTTTGATCTGCTTCTCGATCTCATCTGCAAGGTTGTCGTTCCTCTTCTCGAGGCCTTCTCCCATCTCATAGCGGATGAAGCAGTCGACCTTGAACCTGCTGTTGATCATCTTCTCAACGTTGATGTCTCCGTCCTTCACATACGCCTGCTCTAACAGACATACTTCCTGATAGAACTTGTTCATCCTTCCGTTGACCATCTTCTCGATGATAGCCTCCGGCTTCGGCTTAGCGGAATTCCTGTTCTCCTCAAGAGCCTGAGCAAGAAGGACTGCTCTTTCATGCTCGACCTTCTCAGGATCACATTCCTCACGGCTCACATAAAGCGGCTTTGCTGCTGCGACCTGAAGAGCGATATCATGGATAGCTTCCGGATCAGCCTCAACGTCTGTCTTTACGAGCACGCCGATCTTTCCACCCATATGGATGTATGTATCTGTAAAGCCCTCAACTCTCTCGAACCTTCTGACCTTGATGTTCTCGCCGATGGTAGCTATGGAATCCTTTATGAAATCCTCTACCGTCCTGCCGTCGCATTCTGCCTTTAACAGTGCGTCGACATCATTGGGATTCTCGTCTGCAACGACCTTAGCGATCCTGTCAACGAGGTTCCTGAACTGTTCTGTCCTGGCCACGAAGTCGGTCTCGCAGTTTACTTCGATAAGAACTGCAACGTTGCCGTCCTTATATGCATAAACGATACCCTCTGCAGCTATCCTTCCGGCCTTCTTCTCAGCGCCGGCAAGGCCTTTTTCCCTTAAGATGTCTGCTGCTCTGTCAAGATCGCCTTCGGCCTCTGTAAGAGCCTTCTTGCAATCCATCATGCCGCATCCTGTCATTTCACGGAGTTTCTTTACATCCTGAGCTGTTATTGCCATATAATTCTCCTCTCGAAATCATTCAGCATCTTCTGCTTCTTCAGCTTCGAGCATCTCGCTAGCGATCTCTTCACTGATCTCTTCAGCAGCCTGTTCTTCGGATTCAGCCTCGGTGACTTCCTCAACTTCCTCATACTCGTCTTCAAGCTGTTCGCCCTGTTTTCCTTCCAGGACTGCATCTGCCATCTTGGAGACTATGAGTTTTACCGCACGTATAGCGTCATCGTTACCGGGGATCGGATAGTCGATCTCATCAGGATCGCAGTTGGTGTCAACTATAGCAACTACCGGGATTCCCATCTTATGAGCTTCTGAAAGAGCGATTCTCTCTTTTCTCGGGTCTACGATGAAAAGAGCGCCAGGCATTTCCTGGAGTTTTCTGATGCCGCCGAGATTGAACAGGAGTTTCTCCTTCTCGCGCATGATCTGGATGACTTCCTTCTTCGGGAGAAGATTGATGTCTCCGGTCTCTTCCATTCTTTCGATCTCATTGAGTCTCGCGATACGGGTGCTTATCGTCTTGAAGTTTGTAAGCATGCCGCCGAGCCATCTGTTGGAAACATAGTATTCTTCACATCTCTTGGCTTCTGTCTCGATGGATTCCTGAGCCTGCTTCTTGGTTCCCACGAAGAGGATCGGCTTTCCTTCGATAGCTACGTCCCTGAGGAAGAGATATGCCTCATTGACCTTGCCTACTGTCTGCTGCAGGTCGATGATGTGGATCCCGTTTCTCTCAGTAAAGATGTACTGTTTCATCTTCGGATTCCATCTTCTGGTCTGATGACCGAAATGGACTCCTGCTTCCAAAAGCTGCTTCATTGAAATTACTGACATTTATATGTCCTCCTAAATCGTTAATTCCACCTCCTGCCTTGCATCCGGCCACCATTAAGGCACGCCGCCGGACTATAGCAGAAGTGCGTTATCCTTTGAAATTATATCATAATTTAATTTGAGTTCAATCCCAATCTGACAAATTGGTGAAATGCCTTTGTGATGCGTGTTTCATAGTCTCAGCTCTGTCCTTGTGAGGCCCCGTTCATTGAGCTCATACACCTTGTCGCATACCTCTGAAATGTATTTCCTGTCATGGGATACACTTATTATGGCTCCGCTGAAGCTCCTAAGGAGTCCTCTTATCTCGGGTCCTGAGAGAGGTGAAAAGTTTCTTGTCGGCTCGTCAAGGAAAAGGACATTTGCTCCGCTGAGGCTTATCTTCACAAGTATAAGCTTCGCCTTCTGTCCTCCGGACAGGTCTTTTATACTGTGCTCCATCTCATATGAAGTATAGTTCATGGAGCCGAGAATGGTCTTCGCTCTCGTTATCTCATCCTTTGAAGCCCGGGGAAAAAGAAAGTCGACAGGTTTCATTGTCATGTCCATTATCTCCCCGTAATCCTGAGGCATGAAGAAGGGAATAATGGATCTGCTCTTCTTCATATTCTCATACATATCCTTAAGGAGAGTGGACTTGCCACAGCCGTTCCTTCCTATTATGCATATCTTCTCCGGACCTTTGACAAGAAGGATCACATCCCTTGAAAGCACTTTCCCCGAAGGGGACATGAGAGTGTCTGTACGGTAATCCAGTACTTCCCTTCCGTTAGGAAGTTCGGTCACCTCGTTCATCCTTATGGAGACAGCTTCCTCGTATTCGGGGAATTCCGTCATATCGGCAGCTTCCCTCTCCTTTCTCTTCTGGAGAGCCTTTACTGAAGCCATCTTCTTTTTCAGTAGTCTTCCCCCGTGAGGGTCCTGTCTCGAGATGTATTTCTGGTCATGCTCTACCTTCTGCTGGATCTTTCTGAACCGTTCTTCAGCCTCCTTTGCCCTCATGCGTTCGTTCACAGCCATCTGTTCCTGCTTCCTGAAACCTTCGCTGCGGGACTTCATAAACTCGGAGAAGCTTTGTCCGGATACGGAAAAACGGCTCACGGTCTTCCGCCTGAGCTGTTCTATGAGGATTATCCTGTTTGCACATTTTTCGATCAGTGCCTCATCATGTGATATGAACAGCACTATCCTGTCGCAGTTTCCGATGAAATCCTCCATCCATCTTATCGTGTCTATGTCTATGTCATTAGACGGTTCGTCAAGAAGGTATACATCCGGTTCCTTCAGTATTATCGATGCCATCTGGACCTTTACCCTCTCTCCTCCGGAAAGAGTTCCCATCTTTCTTTCCGATTCGAAGATATCACTGTCTATCATGACCTCAGAAGCGATCCTGGATATGACGGAAGGCACAGCCTCGAGGAACCTCTCATTCCGCGACATATATTCTCTGACGGAAAGCTCTCTTGTATCCTCATCCATCTCCTGGGGAAGATATGCCATTACGAGGTCACCTCTGTTGCATTCTCCACTGACCTCAAGATATTCATCTACAAGACCGGGATCATATATCCATTTCATGAGTGAGGATTTTCCGTTTCCCTCCTCACCGATCATTACGGCCCTGTCTCCGTCATTTAGGACAAAGGATGCACCGTTTATGAGTTCCCTAAGATCCCTTCTGTGATATATCGTTACATTGTTTATCTGAAGCAAATCAGGCCTCCGTACATAAAAAAAGATCCGAGTGATGACACATTCGGATCTGTAGCTCTAATGGGATGAAAAAGAGTTTCATTCCTCTTCTTCGTCATCATCCATATCTTCCCAAATCTCCTCAAAGGCTGCCCATGCCTCTTCGACTTCTTCCTCATCCTCTATATCGACAAGATCAGCATCCTCGCCCTCTCCCGACACTTTCATGATGAGGACCTCATCTTCCTCGAACCCCTCTGCCTCAAGCGGTGCAAGGGCTGCATAGACGTTCTCTCCGAGATCATATGTCATCAGTAATTCAAAATATTGCTCTTTATCATTCTCATCCAGAAGGATAACAAGATCCTCATCCGGAATATCAAATCTGTTGCTCATCTTTACTCCCCTTTAAAATGATATGTTCTTTACTCTATCCATATATGTCTGCAGTATCTGAACGGCAGCCATCTTGTCGATGACCTGTCTCCTCTTCTTCCTGCTCATGTCAGCTTCCAGAAGATACCTTTCGGCAGACATGGTTGTCAGTCTCTCATCCTGATATACGACTTCGATACCAGTCAGTTTCGAGAGCTTGTTCCCGAAAGCCTCGGCTTTCTCAGCAGATGGTCCTCTCGAGCCATTCATATTTAAAGGCAACCCGCAGATTATCCTTCTGACGTTATACTGTCTGCAGAGCTCTTTGAAATGCTCAAGATCCTTCTTCTCGCTGTCAGTCCTCGTATACGATTCTATACCCTGCGCGGTGATCATGAGAAGATCGGACACGGCTACGCCTATCCTCTTCTCTCCGATATCGAGTCCCAGAAACCTTTCCTCAGTCAAGATTTCCTTCCTCGTCTTTCTCAAGGCTCTCTATATAGAATCTGGTGATATCTTCAAGGATCTCATCCCTGTCAAGTCTCGACAGAAGGCCTCTGGCTCCATTGTTGCTGGTGATATACGTGGGATCCCCGCTTGTAAGATAACCGACAAGTTGATCCACGGGATTATATCCTTTTTCCACCATGGCATCACATACGAGACTGATTATCCCTCTTACGGGATTGTCCATATCCTTAGGTGCAGTAAAGCGGGTAGTCTGACCGATCTTTTTCATTGTAATCATCCTCCAGGCTGGTCCGCATGTTCTTACGGGACCATTGACCTAAATGAGGTCTCCTTTCTTCTGTTCTAAAAGATCCTTTGTGCGGGACCGACAGGCTTGCCTATCATTGAAATTATACACTTTTATATATGCCGATTCAATCGATGAAGATAATCTGATAATAATAAAGATCAAGCACCTAAAATGGTGCCCGATCTTTATAAATCATTATCTGTTATGCCCATACTTACTATCTCCAATACTCTCACTCATCGCCTCTTATCGCCTCCGATATATTCGTCTTCATCTGTCTGTCAGTACTTATAAATGCCGCAATTCCTGATATTATCAGAAATGAGACATATATCCCGCAAACTGTTGCGCATAATACACTATATCCTTTGTCGTTATGACATTGACGTTCCTTGAGAACAGATAAACACTCACAAGGCTCATTATCATGGTCAAAATGAACCCCGTAAGAATATATGTGACATATTCCGTTATCTTCATGACAAGCAATGGTCTTCTACCTATACCAATTTTCCTAAGAACCGATGTATTTAACCAACATGTTCATTCCATAGTTCTGTATTGTCTTTTTTCGTTTATTAATAACCGCATGTATAATCACATAGATTTTTTGAATTGTTTCTTTTATCTATGCGTTGTCCTTGTCAATACAATTTACCCGAAATAAAAAAGGCAATAATATACTTGATATTACTGCCTTTCCATTAACCATCGTTTTTAAAGCGTTTCAGCTTCTATTTCCTTTATGATGCATTCATTCCCTGTGAGCAGCCATGTCTCATAGCTGCCGCAGTATGGACACTCTCTTCCGTATTTTACTGTCGGATATGTCTTTTCGCAGTCACCGCAAAATGTCACTGCCGGAAGAGTTTCCAGTTTCAGTTCAGAATCCTTTAGGATCTCGTTCCTGACCTTGAAGTAATTCCAGCAGTCTACGAACAGATCCGTTATTATCCCTGAGACCTCTCCCACCTGTAATGTTACAGAGCCTATCTTTGTTATCTTTTCCTCCTCTGCCGTTTCATTCAATGTCTTGGCGATATGGAGGACAATGCCCATCTCATGCATGGATCAGTCCTTGGCATGGGTGATGATCTTGAATGCTCTCTTCACCGCATATGCTCCGACCTTTCCGAATTTCTTTTCTGCACGTACCATATCGGATGCATGAGGTAGGTCTCTTGAAAGATGTATAGCGTCGAATTCACATCTCGTAGTGCAGAGTCCGCAACCGATACATCTGTTCTGATCTACTATCGTTGCTCCGCATCCGAGACACCTGTTAGCCTCTATCTTTATCTGCTCTTCTGTCAGAGGAAGGCTTGTGTCCGTAAAGGAAGTCCTGTGGTTGATGTTCATCTTTCCGGGGATCTGGCGTTTTGCATTATCAAAGGACTCTATGACGATATTATCCTTATCAAGCTCCTTGAACTCCCTTAAGTCTCTCGCAAGGGTAAGGGATTGTCCCGGGTGAACGAACCTGTGCATCGACTCACATGCTTTCTTTCCTTCAGCTATGGCGTCTATCGCAAATCTTGCTCCGCCGTAGATATCTCCTCCAACGAAGATATCTGGCTCTGCTGTCTGGAACGTTACAGGATCCGCCTTTATGGTGTGGCCCCTGTTGAGTTCGACATTTGTTCCTTCAAGAAGGTCTCCTATGATAGCTGCCTGACCTATTGCCTCAAGAACATTCGTGCACTTTATGGTGATGGTGTCATTCTCATCATAAACAGGGCTGAATCTCCTCTCGCCGTCATAGACTGATGTACAACGCTTGAACACGATGCCCTTCACTTTTCCGTTTTCCGTAAGTATCTCTTTCGGGCCCCAGCCGTTCTTTATCTCGATTCCTTCTTCAAGGGCTTCCCTGACTTCATCGTCTGCTGCAGGCATCTCATCCGGGCCTTCGAGACAGAGCATGGTGACTTTTCCATCAGTCATGCGGAGAGCTGAGCGTGCTACGTCGACCGCCACGTTTCCTCCTCCGACGACCACGACATCACCGTCGAATCTCCTGGATGCATCGTTCGATATCCTCTTAAGGAATTCTACTCCGGATTCTACTCCTTCTGCATCCTCTCCAGGAACGTTGGTCTTTCTTCCGCCCTGAAGTCCTATTGCAAGATAGAAAGCCTTGTAACCTTCGTCTCTAAGCTGCTGGATCGTGACGTCTTTTCCGACCTCGACTCCGCACCTGAATTCGATGCCCATCTGTCTCAAAACGTCAATCTCTGCATTGAGGACGCTCTTTTCAAGTCTGAAATTCGGTATGCCGTTTATGAGCATTCCGCCGGGTTTTTCTTCCTTGTCGAATATGGTAACGTCATACCCCCTTGTTCTGAGATAGTATGCACAGGAAAGGCCTGCAGGGCCTGCCCCTATGACTGCCATCTTGTATTCAGGACCCCACATTCCGCCATCATCCTTCTCGCAGACCGGGATATATCTGTCCTTCTCTTCGAGTTCCCTTGCAGCGATGAACTTCTTGATCTCATCGATAGCTATAGGATCATCTATGGTCCCTCTTGTGCAGGCGTCCTCGCATCTCCTGTTGCAGATAGCGCCGCAGACAGCAGGAAGCGGGTTGTCTTGTTTGATGAGCTTGAGGGCATCAAGATATCTGCCTTCCTTGGCCATCTTCACATATCCCTGTATGGCAAGGTGAGCTGGGCATGCGGTCTTGCAAGGCGCAGTACCTGTCTCATAGACGTTGATCTTGGCATCATCCCTGTAATTGGGGTTCCACTTATCTTCGCCCCATCTCTTGGCATCGGGAAGCTCGGTCATGGGATACTTGATCTCCCCGTTCTTTGTACAGAGCTTCTGTCCGAGTTTGGCTGCTCCTACGGGACAGACCTCGACGCACTTTCCGCATGCGACGCATTTCTCCTTGTCGACCTTTGCCCTGTAAGCGGATCTTGACATGTTCGGGGTATTGTAGAGCTGGGATGTCCTTATGGCATTGCATACTCCGGGAGCACAGTTGCAGATAGCGACTATCTTCTCTTCGCCGTCGATGTTGGTGATCTGGTGTACGAATCCGTGCCTCTCTGCCCTCTCAAGTATCTCGATGGCCTCATCATAGGTGATATATCTGCCCATGCCCTTGTCGACACAGTATTCGGCCATATCTCCGACTCCCATGCAGAACTCTCCGCCTATATCTCCAGTGCCTTCTCCTCTCATAGCCTGCTGCTTCCTGCAAGTGCACTGGCCTACGGAGTATTTGTCATATTTGCTGAGCCAGTGGGATATATGCTCCACGCTCACGGATTTGCTTTCGTGTTCTATTGCCTTTTCGACAGGAATGACATGCATGCCTACTCCTGCGCCTCCCGGAGGTATCATGGGAGTCACGCCCTCAAGCGGCATCTGTGTCATGAGGTTGAAGAACGTTGCCAGCTCAGGATGCTCACCCGTGAGTTCATCATTCATCATCATGAATTCTGCAGAACCGGGAACGAAGATGGGCACGTTATACTGCTTCCTGTGTTCCGGATTCTCCCTGTTCATCTCGAGGACTCCGACCCAGCAGAGATGGTCTATCATCTTCTGGGTATCTTCAAGACTCATGTTGTTTCTTTTGGCTATCTCTTCCGGAAGATAAGGTACCCTCGTTTTCTTAAAGCTTAGAAGAAACTTGACTTCTTCCTTGGTAAGTACTGCATCAAGTGCCCAGTATTCCGGATCATCAGTCTTCATGGTATGGGTGTACTTGACCAGATATCTGTCGGTGATCATGGTACCCAGCTTCAGCACGAGTTTTTTCTTCTCTTCATCGACTATAGGCTTATTCTTGTCAGGTCTGAAATCCCTTTCATTGACCATCCTGTTCTTCTTGTCTTTCATCTTTTTCTCCTGTTCTTGGTTTCCTGAACTTCCCTGATCAGCCATTTCTCCCATTCATCCATTCCCTCACCCGTCTTGGCGGAAACGGGGAATATCTCTATGAAGGGGTTGAGTCTTCTGACTCTTTCTATACACTTATCCATGTCAAAATCGAAATATGACATGGTATCTGTCTTAGTGATGATGAGGACATTGCTGTTCTCAAACATGAGGGGATACTTAAGAGGCTTGTCATCCCCTTCCGGCACGCTCAGTATCATCACGTTCCTCTGAGCTCCGGTATCGTATTCGGCAGGACATATGAGGTTTCCTATGTTCTCAAGGAACAGCACGTCCGTTTCATCCGTGCCTATGCTCTCTACTGCTTCCCTCGTCATGCCTGCGTCCATATGGCACATGCCGTCGGTATGGGCCTGTATGGATCTTGCTCCGAGCTTGGCGATCCTCTCAGCATCCACGACGGATTCGATATCGGCCTCTATGACTGCTATCCTGAGATCTTTGAGATCCGTTATTGTCCTTGATAGAAAAGTTGTCTTACCCGATCCAGCTGCTGACATGAGGTTAATTAGGAGCATCCCTTTCTCATCCAGTTCCCTCCTCAAGAGAGCGGCATCCCTGTCATTTGAATCCGTAACGGATTTCTTTAGCTCTATGACCTTCATTTTCTCCACTCCCTTATGAAACCATCGAGATACCGGATCCATTCATCCACGTTCTCCCCTTTAAGGGCCGACAGTCTGAAAGGCCTTATCTCCGGGTTCAATGCTCTCGCCCTTTCCACACATGCTTCGTAGTCGAAATCGAATACCGCCTCTGCGTCGATCTTATTCACTATCATGCAGTCGCTCACCTTGAACATGAGCGGATATTTGAGGGGCTTGTCATCTCCTTCGGGCACGCTCAGTATCATGACCTGAAGGGCAGCTCCGACATCGAATTCTGCAGGACAGACAAGATTCCCGACATTTTCCAGGAATATCAGATCAAGATCCTCAAATCCTAGCTCCTTAAGCCCTCTGAACGTCATGTCTGCGTCCATATGGCAGAGTCCTCCGGTATGTATCTGGAGAGTTCTGACTCCGAGAGCGGATATTGTCTTTGCATCTACGTCTCCGTCAGCATCCGCTTCCATGACTCCTATCGTATATTTATCTTTCAGGGCTTCTATCGTCTTTATAAGGAGGGACGTCTTGCCGGCCCCGGGTGAAGCCATAAGATTAATGAAGCAGGTGTTGGATCTTCTGAGTTCCTCTCTGATCTTCCCGGCCACCCTGTCATTGTCGGCAAGCACGTTCTCTTTTATCTCGACGATGTCGTATCTTTTCTCCATCTCAGAAGAACCTTTCCACCAGATCCTTTGATGCTGCGCAGGTGTCCTCCATATCGCCGAAGCTTATGATCTCGCCTGCATAATATGTATTCTGTTTGCCCTGCATGTCCTCGAGCTTGTCATACCATCCTGCTGCATAGTCCTCTGTGCTGACGTGCGGACAATAATAGGATTCCTGTTCATACAGCCTTTCTGATACGGGGAATCCGCAAGCCTTCATGTCTTCAAGCATGAGATCTATTGTCCTATCATAAGGCACGTCCTCATCTCCGGTATGGTTACGGAGCGCATATACCGTGGTCGGGCAGTTCTTCTCAAGATCCTCCCAGCGGTGATAATAGACCATGGCATGTCCGAGTCTTTCGGGTACCATGTTGTCGAATATGTATCCGGAGATCGTCGGACCTCCGTCCTTGTTGAACTTGGCGATGAAGTCGACGTACTTCTCGTGAATGATCTTGCTGAAGAGTTCCTTTTCCTCTTCCCTTGCGTCCGCATATTTTGCGAAATAATCGAGAGGAGTGGTGACTATGAGCTTGTCGAATTCCTCCTGCTTTTCTCCCTCAGGTCCTCTGACGGTGATGATTATCTTTCCTTCCGTACCTTCCTCAGGTCTCTTTACGCTCACCACCTCGGTGTTGAGGATCGCAGGATGTTTGAGCTTACCGTTTGCAGCGACATATATCGACTGCGTTCCTTCCTTCCAGGTCCAGAGCCTCAGTGCTATGAACTCGATTGCCGTAGTAGTATCGAGATATTTCATGACATATGCTGCCGGTATCTCATCAAAGAAGCCGTATCCGAAAGAAGTGAAAGGTCCGATCCATATCTTCATGACCTCTTCTACACCGTTCAGCTTGCAGAACTGGTCAAAGGGAAGCGCGAGGTCCTTCAGGTTCGGGTTCTCTCCCTCGATATGCTGGAGAGCGTCATCAAGCCCCTTTGAAAGTCCGGAATACCTTCCCTGAGCGACTCCTCTGTGACCGTAGCAGTCATATCCCTTGTACTTCGTCTCCATTATCTCGACGAGTTTTTTCATCTGTTTCTTGAGCTTAAGGAGTGAGAAAAGCTTCTTGAAGGAGAAATCCTTCTTGGGCTCGAATGGGAATATCTCTTTTCCTGTCTTGTCCCTGTACATCCTCCTCATATTCGGTCCGTCATCATGTCCGACTCCGCCGAATTTCTCGATCTCATGGACGGCATGGTATGTGATGGCTCCCATTATGGCTCCTGTTTCATACGTTCTCTCTTCCCCGTTCACTTCGATCTTCGGAGAATAGCTCTTTCCTCCGACCTTATTGAGTTTCTCATATATAACGTAATTCTCGTATCCCTTCTGCTCAAGGAATACAGCAGCGGAGATGCCTGCAGGGCCTCCGCCTATGATACATATCCTGTCATTTTTATTCATATGTCTTTCTTCTTTCTATGACCAAGAGTCAATATTTTACTATTTTATATTTTATCATCCCGTGTTTTGTTAAGATATATTTAAATAGCCAAATGAAATAAAAAACCCCGCCCCGAGGCGGAGTTACAGAGCCATGATAGTGTCATCTTGAAGCAGCAAGTTTTTTAAGGAATCCGGCCACCCGGATCATGTCTTTTTCAGTGTTTTGTCTGCCAAGACTGAACCTCACGGCAGACGAAAGGACCTCCTTCGGTCTGCTCATAGACTTTATTACATGGGACTCGCCCACGGTACCTGCAGAGCATGCCGCACCTGCTGAGATGCATATTCCTTCCATATCGGCCCTTACGACTGTCACGCTGCTTCTGAAGCCCGGGAAAGATACGTTCAGGATATACGGAACAGAATTCTCGGGATCGGAATTAAGAACGTATCTGAGACCGGAATCCTTTATCCCTTCTATCAGCATATCTCTCAGCCCACTGAGCCTTGTGAGTTCTTCTTCATATCCCGAACATGAGAGTCTCATAGCCGCAGCCATTCCTGCTATGCCGTTCACGTTCTCGGTACCGGGTCTCATTCCTCTTTCCTGAGATCCTCCGAAATGGAGCTTATGGAGCATCGTTCCCTCTCTGACATACAGGAATCCCATACCTTTCGGGCCTCCGAACTTATGGGCCGATGCTGAGAGAATGTCGACTCCGAGCTCTCTCACATCCACCATGATATGCCCGACAGCCTGAACGGCATCCGTATGCACTATCACGTTTCTCTCATGAGCTATCTGAGATATGCTTCCTATATCATTTAAGGCTCCCGTCTCGTTGTTGACGAGCATTATGCTTATGAGTCCGGTATCCTCCCTTAGTTCTTTTTTAACGGAATCCGGGGATATCGTTCCATCCTTTTTCGGCATGAGATATGAGACGGAAAACCCTTTTTTTTCAAGTTCCTTCATGCTTTCCAGTACTGCATGATGCTCGTAAGCACTCGTGATGATATGTCTCTTATCCTCAGGAAGCGATTCAGCAGCTCCGATGACCGCCCAGTCGTCGCTCTCAGTGCCTCCGGAAGTAAAGAATATCTCCCCCGGTCTCGACGCCCGGATGAGCCCTGCTATCTCTGCCCTTGCCCTGTCGACAAGAGCCCTCGTCTTTCTGGCACATGAATACTGGGCCGAGGGATTTGCATATTCCTTCATGCCGTTTGTCATCTCTTCGATCACTTCACTCCACATGGGAGTGGTCGCTGCATAATCCAGATATATCATAGCTGCAAACTTTTCAGTTATTTCCATTTCAGAGTATCCCGCTCTGTTCCTCTTCCTTATTATCTGTAGCAGATGAATGAACCCATCACTCCGGCATCATTGCCGTCCCGTCTGTAGGAATAGAACAGGTCTTCCCGCTCATATGTGCAAAGATCGGCAACGGTAACATTCTCAGGCGGAATGTTCTCCTCATCCAGCTGACACAGAAGTATCCCCTGAAGATCCAGGAAAATCTTGTCCTCCCTCTCTATCACTGCAAAGGGAAACTCTCCTCTGAATACAGAGGCCACGTCCTCCTTGATCTCGTAATACTTCCCGCTGATACAGGGTCCGATGCCGAATATGATATCCTCTCTTCGGATCCCTAGGGACTCCATCTTCCCGATCAGTGCCGTGACAGTGCGAAGACTGGTGCCCTTCCAGCCTGAATGAAGGGTCCCTATAGCCTTTCCGTTCCTGTCTGCGAATATTATCTGACAGCAGTCGGCATGCATGGACACGGGAACACAGTTCCTCTCCATGGTTATGAGTCCGTCACATTCAGGAAGTGTCTGGGGCCTTGTTATGCCTATTCCCCTTTCTTCCTTTCCGACTACCATTATCTCCTTTCCATGTACGAAGTTTGCGATTATGAGATCCTCATATTCCATCCCCATGGCCTCGGCTGCTATCCTTATGTTTTCCAGGGTCTCTTCCAGGGATCTGGTCCTCTTGAAGCTTAGATTCAGGGAATCATAAGGAGGAAGGGATATCCCTCCCTTCCTGGTAGTGAACCCGTTCTTCAGAAATCCGAGTTCATCAAGTGCCGGGACTGACAGATAATGCACGTTTCCCGATATATTCTCTTTATATCCCCGGTTTATCCTCCCGAGGTATTCGTCAAAAGCTATCATTTCTTCTCCGATATGAGCTTTGTGATCTCATCCATGAAAGTGGAGACGTCCTTGAAGTCCCTGTATACGGAGGCAAATCTCACGTATGCTACTTCATCGACGTTCTTGAGTTCATCCATGACCAGATCTCCTATGACTCTTGCTGAGATCTCCTGCTCTCCCAGTTCATGCACCTTTCTCTCAACGCTGAATGTCATGCTCTCTATAACGTCTGCGGATACATTCCGTTTCTCGCAGGCCTTCAGGATGCCTCTCTTCACCTTTTCGATATCGAAGGCTTCCCTGCTGCCGTCTCTCTTGATGATCCTCACAGGAAGATACTCGGCTCTCTCATAAGTCGTGAACCTCTTGCCGCATTTAAGGCATTCCCTTCTCCTTCTGATGTTCGCTCCATCGTTCAGAGGTCTCGAGTCGACGACCTTGCTTTCGGAATAACCACAATATATACACTTCATAGTATGAGCCAGCTCCTTTTATAATTCTCGAAGAGAGAAAGGACTCGTTTGTTTTTCCCCCAATATATAGGGAATGGGCCCTCTCATCGGCTAGATATATAATACAATAAAAATCACCGGGATAACACAATATATTGTGGTGTTATGGGCAAAATAAATGGAGGCTCATTTTCCTGAGCCTCCATATTATTTGTTTGTATCAAAGAAAAAGAAAAAAGTTATCTACATCCTTGTAATATTTATTACATCTCTGTCACATTTATAATACGAAACTGACCGGTTTCTGTCAATCCCCATATCCCAACTTTTTCTTTTTCCGGCAACTGTTTACATTTTTGTAATAATTATCTCTCGGTGAGTCTTCCGTACTCCTCTATGAGATCCGTATAGGACTCCAGGCTCTTCAGCCAGAACTCCTTTTTTGTGAGATCTATTCCGCATACCATTGCAGCCTCTTCAACATCGAGTACCGGAGTCATCTCCAGCATCCTGTTGTATTTCTTCAGGAACTCTTCCCTTCCCTCGACTGCCTTCAGATAAAGGCCTCTTGCAAAGAGCCCTCCGAATGCATACGGGAAGTTATAGAAGGAGAGATGAGAGCTGTAATAATGGCTCTTGCAGACCCACATGAACGGATTCAGAGTCTCTTCGGTAACTGCATCCCCGAAGGCCTTCTTCTGTGCTTCCTTCATCAGTCCGCAGAGCTGGTCAGCTGACATGAACTCATCGTTTCTCCTATCGAACACGCTCTTCTCGAATGTGAATCTGGAGTAGATGTCACAGATGATCTGTGTAACTTCCATGAGTATGCTCTCAAGTATGCTGAGCTTCTCTTCATCGGAAGATGCATTTTTAAGCGCTTCGTTCATGACCACGTTCTCGTTGAAGGTGGATGCGGTCTCCGCAACAGGCATTGAATAACCCCAGTTCAGCGGTCTGTGATCCTGTATCATGACATCATGGTATCCATGCCCGAGCTCATGGGCAAGAGTATCCACGCTGGAGAAAGACCCGTCGAAGTTGGTGAGCACTCTGAATTCCTTTACCGGACCTATCCCTGAGCAGAAGGCTCCTCCGACCTTTCCCTCTCTCGGATAGAAATCTATCCACTCATTGCTGAATGCAGTTTTTACGACTTCGGACATCCTGGGATTGAACTTGTCGAATATGTCCTTCAGGTACTGCTTTGCTTCTTCTATGGTGTATTTCTTTGTGGAATCCCCCATAGGAGCGAATATGTCATACCACGGTATCCCGTTCTCATGTCCCAAGGCCCTGCCCTTGTATTTAAGATACTTTCTCAGCATCGGCATGTACTCTTCCATGGCTTCCAGAAGGGCGTCAAGAGTCTCCTTCTTCATTCTTGACTGATGCAGTGTCTTTTCAAGCGGTGATTCGAATCCTCTGAGTTCACAGAAGGTAAGCGTTTCCTTTTTGATACTGTTGAGGGAGAATGCGACCGGTTCCTTTATCTTCTCATAGCTTGCTATTTCGGCATCATATGCTTTTTTTCTGACCTCAGGATCAGGATCATAGGCAAGGTTCCTTACATCAGAAAGAGTTATGGTCTTTCCATCATAGTCGACCTTGAGATTTGAAGTGAGGCTCGACTGCAGATTCTCCCAGGCATCTCCGCCGCTTATGTTCATCTTTGCGAGAGCTTCCTCGACCTCGTCGGACAGCTGATATCTCGCATCATCTATTGCCTTCTCGATGTAATATTTGTATTCCTTGAAAAGCGGATCCTTCTCTGCCAGTTCCTCAACGTTTTCAGTCTCGGAGATATACTTCTTAAGCACTGTCTCTGCCTTTGTTCCGTTACTCATGAGAGCCATGAGTTTTCCGAGATAGGAAGCGCTCTCCATATCGTTGGTGTTAACGGAGCTCTTGAGTCCGCAGAAACTGTACAGTCTGTCGAAGAGTAGCTCCTGATCCTCAAACAGTCTCAGTATCTTCTTCAGGTTCTCTTCCCTGTCTCCCGAGAGATCCCTGCTGAATTCATTCATCTCTTCAATGCATTTTGCTGCTTTTTCCATGTCTTCACTGAATCCGGGATCGTCATATCCCTTATACAATGAATCCAATGACCACTCTGTGTTCATATAGTTTCTCCTTTTTTCATCCTTGTTGATCATATCTTAAGACGGGATGTCACCGTCCTATCATCTCCATGAACTCCTGTTCGGAGACCGTCCTGACTCCGAGAGTCCTGGCCTTTTCCAGCTTAGAGCCTGCATTCTCCCCCGCTATCAGAAGATCGGTGTTCTTTCCCACAGAGCTCTGTGTGGTCCCTCCGTTCTCCTCTATGAGTGCGAACGCCTCATTCCTCGTCATGGAGGACAGAGTCCCCGTGACCACTATCTTAAGTCCCTCAAGAGGTCCTTTCTTCTCTTCGAAACCGACCGGCTGCACACCCAGTTCGAACAGTTCTTTAAGAGTCCTCTCAGCAGCCTCAGAACTGAAGAAGTCCGTTATGCACTGAGCCACCACTTCCCCTATATCCTCTATCTCCAGAAGATCCTCGGTCTTTGCATTTCTGAAGTTCTCAAAGTTCCGGTAGGTCTTCGCAAGATCCCTTGCAGTCTTCTTACCTACGTTGTTTATGCCAAGTGCGAATATGAAGTTCGAAAGTTCCGGCTTCTTACTCTTCTCTATCTGTTCAAGAAGCTTATCTGCCTTCTTGTCCTTGAAGCCCGGGAGACTCAGAATGTCTTCCTTCGTAAGCCTGTAGAGATCGGAGATCTCCTTTATCGAAAGGTTCTGGAACATCAGTTCAACTGTCTTATCCGATAGTCCCTCTATATTCATGGCCTCTCTCGATGAGAAATGCACGATCCTCTCAGTGAGCTGCGGTCTGCAGGAAAGAGTGTTCGGGCAATATAGATTTGGTCCAATCCTCTCAAGCTTAGTCCCGCAGTAAGGACATGAGGTCGGTTCTTCCGCATCATCGTTCTCATCTCCCGGCACGGCTCCGAGTATCTCAGGAATGACATCGTTGCTCCTTCTTATGAAGACTCTTGTACCGACATTTACCCTCTTTCTTCTGATATCCTCTATGTTATTGAGTGTGGCTCTCCTGATGGTCGCTCCTGCTATGTCAACTTCATCGACCACGGCAGTGGGCGTGAGCTTTCCGGTCCTTCCCACATCCCAGATTATCTCGTTTATGGTCGTGGTCATCTCCTCTGCAGGAAATTTATAGGCGATAGCCCATCTCGGAAATCTCTCGGTATAGCCGAGCCTGTCTCTCAGGGCAAAATCATCCACTTTAATGACCATTCCGTCTATCAGGAAGTCGAGTCCGTCTCTGTGTTCTCCGGCTTCTTTTATGCCGTCAAGCACATCATCGAGGTTATCGTAGAGCCTTTCGAAATCGTTGACCTTGAACCTGTTCTCTTTCAGGAAGGAGATCATCTCCGTATGGGTGGAAAATCTCTTTCCTTCGATATATCCCACATTATAGAAATAAACGTCGAGTTTTCTCGAAGCCGTCACTTTCGTATCCAGATTCCTGAGCGCTCCCGCACATGCGTTCCTTGCGTTCTTGAGCGGCTCCTTAGCTGTTTTGTTGAACTCCTCGAGGTCTGACAGGTGCATTATGGCCTCACCCTGGACCTCCATCCTTCCCCTGAAGGGTATGTCCATTGGTATGGACTTGATGGTCTTTGCCTGTTCGAAGATCTCCTCTCCGGTGATACCGTCACCTCTCGTGGCAGCCATGACCATCTTGCCGTCCTCATATGTGAGGTTTATCGTCAGGCCGTCGAATTTGTATTCCAGGGTATACAGTCTGGGCTCATTTTCAGGAATGCCGAGCCTCTTCTCCCAGGCCTTCAGTTCCTCGAATGTCTTGGACTTCTGAAGACTGTACAGGGGAGCGATATGCGTATGCTTCCTGAAGCCGTCAAGCACCTTTCCTCCTACCCTTATGGTCGGGGAATTCCTTCTGACCACTCCCGTTTCTTCCTCCAGGGCGAGCAGTCTGTCAAAAAGGACATCATATTCGGCATCGCTTATGACAGGAGCATCGAGCACGTAATAACGGTAGGCATGGTCATTGAGCTCCTCTATGAGCTCATCCATCTCTTTCAGTTTCATTTCCCTGTCATCCATATCAGTCCTCTACTATCTTAAGCGGTGCAAATGCCAGGAACAGTTTCCTCTGCTGGTTCATGAACTGTACCGTGGCTATCCTCTGATCTCCTGTCCCTGAGATCGATATTATCTTGCCTCTTCCGAAGGCGTTATGTTCGACAGTATCCCCTATCTTGAAGTCCATGGCATTCTCTGTAGCTTTAGGCACGAACTCGGCTTTTTTTCTGAAGGAGAAGCCGGGTCTTACCGTTTCCTTCCTCGGGCTGTCGAAAAGGTCTGTCTTCTCTCTCCTCATCACCGTGGATAGGTCCTCCAGATATCTAGCCGGTATATCCTTTATGAACCTCGAAGGCATGGTGTCCGAAGGACCGCTGCCGTACATGTTCCTGGAAAGGCTCCTTGAGAGGAAGAGCCTGTCCTTTGCCCTGGTGATACCCACGTAGCACAGTCTCCTCTCTTCGTCTATCCTTCCCTCATCCACGCTTCTAGAAGACGGGAAAAGTCCTTCTTCAAGTCCTGATATGAATACCGTATCGAATTCCAGGCCCTTGGAACTGTGGAGCGTCATAAGTGTGACTCCTTCATTCTCATCCATGGTGTCCGTGTCCGTTATGAGAGACAGCGATGAAAGGAACTCCGTAAGAGCATTGTCCTCGTCCTCCGCCTCGAATCTCATGGCGGCGGTCTTCAGTTCTTCGATGTTGGCATCTCTGGCGTCCCTGACGTCCCTCTCTTCGTCCTCATACGTTGACCTGTAGTCAGTCCTTTCGATTATCTCGTCTATGAGTTCGGAAGGCCCCATCTCATGCGATCTTTCCATGAGATCATTCATGAGTTCCATAAACGCGATTATCTTCGACATGGCTGCCCCTCCTACGGTGTCGCAGTTCAGGCATGCCTCGAAAAGAGACATATCGGCATCTGCAGCATATTCGGTAAGCCTCGTGATGGTGGTCTGTCCAATACCTCTCCTCGGGACATTGATTATCCTTAAGAGAGCCATGTCCGAGTTCTGATTGTTTATGAGAGTAAGGTATGCGATTATGTCCTTTACTTCCTTCCTCTCGAAGAAACTGGTCCCTCCGTAGATCCTGTAAGGAATGCCGTACATCCTCAGTTTTTCTTCTATTACTCTTGACTGGGTATGGGTCCTGTAGAGAACTGCGATGTTCCTATACTGGATCCCTTTTTCCCTTATCTCCTTTATCTTTCTGGCAATGAACTCTCCCTCGGAATATTCATTCGGGGCATAATAGAGTTTGACCTTCTCTCCTTCGGTCCTGGCTGACCACGGGATCTTGTCCTTTCTGTTCTCTATCCTGCTTATGACTGCATTCGCACAGTCGAGGATCTTCTGATGGGATCTGTAGTTCTGTTCCAGCTTTATGACAGCAGCTCCAGGAAAATCCTTCTCGAAATTGAGGATATTCTCAATGTTTGCCCCTCTCCAGCCATATATGGACTGATCGTCATCTCCCACAACGAATATGTTCCTGTGCTTTTCGGAGATGATCCTTATGAGCTCATACTGAATCCTGTTCGTGTCCTGATATTCGTCCACAAGCACATATCTGAAGCGTTCCTGATAATGCTCTCTTAAGCCCTCATTCTCCTTCAGAAGTCTCAACATATTGAGGAGAAGGTCGTCGAAGTCCATGGCATTCTCCTTTATCAGCTCCTCATTATATGCCTCGAACAGCTTCTTCATCCTTCTGTTGAGCTCCTCGGGGAGCCCTTCCACGGCCTCGTTCTCACTGGAGAGCCCGTTCTTTATCCTGCTTATGAGATGCCTTGCGGCCGCAGGCTTGATCCCGTAATAATAGTCATCTTTGCAGAGCCTTTTAATAAGTGAGAGCGAATCATCGCTGTCATATATGGTGAAACTGTTGGTATACCCCAGAAGTTCTGCATCGTATCTCAGAAATTTTGCGCATACTGAATGAAAGGTGGATATGGCCATGAATCTCAGGTCAGCATCCACCAGTCGTTCAACTCTTTCCTTCATTTCCTGTGCTGCCTTGTTCGTAAAGGTCAGCGCCAGTATGTTATATGGATCGACTCCGCATTCCTCAATCAGATAAGCTATCCTGTTAGTGAGTACGCTAGTCTTTCCTGAGCCTGCACCGGCAAGAATGAGAACCGGGCCATCCACCGTCCTTACGGCTTTCTGCTGCATCTCATTCAGTTTTGACAGGTCCATCCTGTGTATCTCCGATCGTTAATGTTTCTGTCTAAAGGATGATCAGCCTTCGCCGGTCTCATCATCCCCGTCTCCCTTAATTATGATATTGCCCTGATCGTCAAAATCGAGATCGGCCGTGTCATCATCGCTCTCTTCCCTCTCGGGCTTGTATACCGGAGCCGTCACTGAGGACACGTCTATAGTGCCTCTGCTGTACCCTTCTGCCGTCACCGTATCCCTTATGACTTTTATCCATTTCAGTTTCTTGACCGCATCGTACTCCTGTCCGAAGTTTACTGTCATCTCGTTGTCCAGACTGAATGTGATCCTTCCGGCATTCGAAATATCGATCACCTTCACGGTTTCATATATCTCGGAATCCTTGAGGGCTGCCATTACATCCTTCAGTGCTGTTTTCTTGTATGTCTCATCGGTAGAGATCACTTCTCCGAGCACGAATTCAGTCACGTTGATGCCCCTGACTATGGGATACATGGCCTCATCGCTCCTTGAGATATGTCCCAGGACCCTGAGATCCTCATCCACTATGACGTATGTGTTCAGGAATTCGAAGAGCAGAAGCTCTCTTCTCTCCTCCACCTCGATTATCACGTTCTTCAGGAACTTGTATTTCCAGCCCACATATATGAAATGCGGATCTTCTTCTATGTTCTCCCTGAGGAACTTGTCTCTGATCCCGAAAATGCTGTCATCCATCTGGAGCCCGGAAAGACCTATGACCTCGCTCTTGTCCTTATATTTGAGTCCTACCACTTCTATGGATCCTATCCTCACAAAAAGGATGGCAAGAACGACGAGCAAAATAAGAGCTCCCACAGCGGATGCTATCCCTATGATCAGCCTTTTTCTCTTCCTTTTCTTCCTTGACTGGAGCCTCAGCTCCCTGTTCCGCCTCTCCTCGTGGATCTCGGTCAGATCCTGTCTTCTGTCCTCTTCTCTCACGGGACGGCGTCCATCCTGAATGTTCCTCATATATCCACCTTTGAAAATCAGGGTAGTCTTATCCAGTAAATTATATATCAACGGAGCCCAAAATAAAAGCGAGGGGAGCTCCTCCAGCAGCTTCATGAGCATATGCCCTACCATATTTTGGTATGCGTTTGGACTGCCATATCAAAATATAGTATAATAAAGTGTCTTATTATGATAGTTGGAGGAATGTTCATGGCTCATGAATATACTGTTGCCGACATCCAGGTCCTGGAGGGTCTGGAGGCGGTAAGGAAAAGACCGGGAATGTACATCGGATCGACAGGTTCCAGAGGAATACACCAGCTTCTCTGGGAGATAGTCGACAATGCGATGGATGAGGCCGCGAACGGTTACGCCACCCATGTAACGGTGGATCTTTTTGAGGACGGGAGCATCTCCGTTGAGGACAACGGCAGAGGGATCCCTGTTGGCATACATCCCGAATACAAGGTATCCGGAGTGGAGCTCGTATTCAACAAGCTGCATGCCGGAGGTAAATTCAATAACGAAAACTATGCTTTTTCCGGAGGGCTTCACGGTGTCGGCGCCAGCGTCGTCAACGCTCTCTCAGAATGGCTCAAGGTCGAAGTCTACAGAGACGGACATATATATGAACAGGAATACCGTTCCTATGAAGAGGACGGAAAGGAGTACGTCGGGCACCCTATGTATCCTTTAAGGGAAACGGGTGATACCAAAAAGCACGGAACAAAGGTCACGTACATGGCCGACAGCACCGTTTTCGACAGTATCTTCGTCCAGTACGACAGGGTCAGCAGACGTCTTCAGGAGCTCTCATATCTCATAAAGGGAGTCACCATTATCCTGAGAGACCACAGGGAAAAGCCCATGAGGGAAGTGACCTATAACGCCGTGGGCGGAATAGTCGATTATCTCGTTCAGATAAACAAGGACAGAAATCCAGCACATCCCCTTCCGATCCATTTTGAAGGCGAGAAGAACGGCATCTACGCCGAGATCGCCATCCAGTACCTCGACTCTGAAAAGGAATACATCTATTCATACGTCAATAACATAGCCACGGGAGAAGGAGGAACCCATGAAACGGGCTTCAAGACCGGGCTCACGAAAGTGATGAATGATTTTCTGAAAAAGCTCCCCTCCGTACAGAAGGAGAAACTCGTGTTCGAGGGAGATGATTTCCGTGAAGGCATAAGCGCCATAATCTCCGTAAAGATGAAGGAAGTCCAGTTCGAAGGCCAGACAAAGACAAGGCTCGGAAATCCCGAGGCCAGAGTCGCAGTTGAAGCTATAACATCCGAAGGGCTTGCTTCCTTCCTCGAAGATCTGAACAATACAGCCGTGGCAAACAAGATGGCTGAGAAGGCAGTCACTGCGTGCAAGTCCAGGATCGCAGCCAAGAAGGCAAAGAAACTTGCAAGAGACAAGATTAAGGCGGATGCTGCTCCTCTTGTAGGAAAGCTCTCCTCCTGCACGGGAAGGAAGCCTGAGCTCAATGAGCTCTTCATAGTCGAGGGCGACAGTGCAGGCGGCAGTGCCAAGATGGGAAGGGACAGAAGGTTCCAGGCCATACTTCCCTTAAGAGGCAAGCCTCTGAACGTTGAAAAGAAGAGGTTGGATCAGGTGCTCGCGAATGAAGAGTTCCGCTCCCTCATCACTGCCCTCGGAGCAGGGTTCGACAAGGGCTTCCGCATAGAGGACATCAAATATCACAAGATCATCATCCTTGCAGATGCGGATCAGGACGGAGCTCATATAAGAGCTATTCTCTTAACCTTCTTTTTCAGATATTTCAGGGAACTCATAACCGAAGGACACGTGTTCATAGCACAGCCTCCTCTCTATAGTGTCAAGAAGGGAAACAAGACCCTCTGGGTCCACACGGAGAAACAACTCAACAAGGCAAAGGAAGAGCTCGGAAGAGGTGCAGAGGTCAAGAGATACAAGGGTCTCGGAGAGATGTCGAGTGACCAGCTCTGGGAGACCACCATGGATCCGAACGGAAGAGTCCTCCTTCAGGTCACCGTTGAAGATGCAGCCGCCTGTGATAACATCATCTCCATACTGATGGGAGATAACGTGGATCCGAGAAGACAATACATAAGCGAATACGCCAACTTCAACAAGACAGACAGTTTCCAGGGAAACATTTCCTGATCTAGGAGATAGATTTACAGATGAAAGAAGAGATAAAGAATATCCTGAGAGCGCCGCTCGAAGACGTGATGCATGACAGTTTCATGCCCTATGCCGAATACGTCATCCTGGAGCGTGCCATACCGAGGGTCGAAGACGGCTTGAAACCAGTTCAGAGGCATATCCTCTATTCGATGTATGAGATGCAGATACTCCCGACATCCAGCCACAAGAAATGTGCGAGGATAGTCGGAGACACCATGGGAAAATACCATCCTCACGGCGACTCGAGCATATATGAAGCTCTTGCCAGGATGGCACAGGATTTTTCCATGGGTGCGACCCTCATAGACGGTCAGGGAAACTTCGGCTCAATAGACGGAGACGGACCGGCTGCAATGCGTTATACGGAAGCCAGGCTCTCCCCCATCGCATTGGAGATGCTAAGAGATCTGGACAAGGACACCGTTCCGTTCCAGCTCAACTTCGATGACTCCCTCCGTGAGCCTGTGATATTGCCAAGCAGGTTCCCTAACCTTCTCGTCAACGGAGCCACCGGCATCGCCGTAGGCCTTGCCACGAATATACCTCCTCACAACCTCAAAGAGGTGATCAATGGAGTATGCTACAGGATAAAGCACCCGAAGTCCTCTCTCAAAGACATAATGAAATTCATAAAGGGACCTGATTTCCCGACCGGAGGCATCCTCATGGCAGGAGACGGGCTTAAGGAAGCTTACGAGACCGGGAAGGGAAAGATCACCATCAGGGCAAAGGTCGAGATCGAGAAAGGCAAGAACGGAAAGAACTCAATCGTCATCACCGAACTGCCGTATGAGATCAGGGAAGCTGCCATGCTGAAAAAGATAGAATCCCTCCGCGAGACAAGAAAAGACATGTTCTCCGGGATCTCCGACATCAGGAGCGAGACCGACAGGACCGGAATAAGGGCTACCATAGAGCTCAGGAACGGTGCCGATCCGCAGAAGATCCTTGACTGCCTGTACAAGTATTCAGACCTTCAGATATCGTATGGTATCAACATGGTCGCCATAGCTGACGGACAGCCCAAGACCCTCGGACTTCTCTCAATTCTCGACTACTATATAGAGCATCAGAAGACCGTGGTAAGAAACAGGCTCCAGTTCGATAAGGAGGCTTTCGAGGAACGTTCCCATAAGCTGGAGGGGCTCATTCAGGCAGTCATAAACATCGATGAAGTCATAAAGATAGTCAGAAATTCCGAGAATGCCCGCGAAGCAAGGCTAAACCTCATGAAGAAGCTCAACATAACGGGAGTACAGGCTCAGGCCATTCTGGACCTCCGTCTTGCAAGACTCACAAAACTTGAGGTCATTACTCTCGAACAGGAATATGACGAGCTCTATCAGAAGCTTCAGGAGATAAATTCCATCCTCCACTCAAAGGCTCTCCTTGAAGACCTCATCATAAGCGAAATGGGAAAGATCGCCGCAAAGTACGGTATCCCGAGAAGGACAAAGCTCACCTCGGATACAGGAGAGATATTCATCGATGAGAACGAGTTCAAGGTGAAGGAAGATTATGCCGTAATCCTTACAAGGGGCGGAAACCTCAAGAGGATCACGAGAAAGCTCCTCGCCAGAAGCACGGATATAACCGACGTGGACTTCAAGAACCTTCCAAAGGAGATCATAGAGACGGAGACCGATGACAGACTTTGGCTGTTCACGGATCTCGGAAATGTATTCAATATCTCCACCGAATCCATAAAGGAAGGAAAATACAGGGACAGCGGCAGCCAGCTTAGTTCCATAGTTGCAGGAGTCACAAAGGGAGAGACCATCATATTCATCTCCAAGCCTGCAGAAAAAGGCGATCTCATCTTCGTAACCTCTCAGGGCAAGATCAAACGCACAGAGATCAGCGCTTTTGCCGGAAGAAAGGCCAAGATGAATGCCTGCGGACTTGATGAAGGAGACAGTCTGATTTATATTCAGGAAGATGATCAGTCCTGTGACTGTATGACTCTCTTCACTCTCAAGGGAATGGCCATCAGATTTGACAAAAACGATATCAGTTCACAGGGAAAGAACGCAAAGGGAGTCGGAGCGATAACACTGGCGAAGGATGACAAAGTCATCTCCGCATACCAGACCGGAAACCAGGGAAATGTGATCTGTTTCACAAACGAGGGATTCACAAGGCAGGCCTCCATAGTCTCAATACCGAAACAGAACAGGAACGGAAAAGGAGTCAAGATCATTCTCTGGAACAAAGACGGTTCGAACGGCACTTATATCGCAGGTGCTTACTATATAGACAAGACCGTCATGTTTGAGATGAAGACTGATCTCGATCTCATCCATCAGATCCCTTCATCCAAGATAGCTCCTGATGACAAAGTAACATCGGGCATACAGCTCGTACCCGTCATGGGTGGAGAGAACATAGTCCAGATCGTGATAATCTGATATTTCAGGATAGAATAAAGAAACCGGCGGAGCAGTATGCTGCCCCGCCGATCCTATTTAATATAACATTTATCTTCTCTTTTTCTTTTTCTTCTCTATGTTGTATTTCCTGCCGCTCTTGTCATCCGAAGGTATCTCAAGATAGAACGGTATCTTGTTCCTGGCTCTCACTACCGACAGATTGGTCTGCTTTGACACATTAAGCAGGAGTCCCATAAGTGCCATGAATATGACATCGCTGGAACCTCCGTAACTGATAAACGGGAGGACGACGCCCGTAGGCGGGCAGAGTCCTATATTGACCATTATGTTGATGACAACCTGAATGGCCATTGTGGCCGTGACGCCGGTCGCAAGAATCATCCCCTGTCTGTCAGGTGCGTTCATGGATATCATGACTCCCCTCCAGATCAGAAGTGCAAACAGGATTATAAGGACGAGACAGCCGACAAGGCCGGTCTCTTCCGCTATTATCGCAAATATGAAGTCAGACTCCCTGTAAGGCAGATACAACAGTTTCTGCATGCTGTTTCCAAGTCCCCTTCCGAATATGCCGCCTGCTCCTATCGAATACAATGACTGTTTGAGCTGCCAGCTGTTATACGGATTGACGAGGTCCTCTATCCTCTGAACTCTGTAGTCTTTCATCAGCAGGAAGAACACTCCTCCTATGATGCCTACTACGATTATTATCGTGAAATGGCTTGCCCTCATTCCGCCGATCCAGAGCATGCACATGACTATGATGGAGATACAGACTATAGCGCTGAAGTTCGGCTGGAAGAATATGACAGCACAGAGAAGGAGGAGCACCGTAAGGTACGGATATACGAGGCCGTCCCAGAATCTCATGATCCTCGTCGGAAACTCTGCCAGTGATCCGGATATGAAAATGATCATTCCTATCTTCACTATCTCGGAAGGCTGTATGCTTATTCCCAGGTTGATCCATCTTCTCGATCCGTTGACGGACATCCCTATCGGAGTGTATACAAGGAAAAGGGAAACTGCAGCACCTATGAGAGCCCAGATATATGGTTTCTGTAAGACAGGTCTTCTTCTGTAATAGCCGTTTGCAAGCTTATTTCTGTCATACGAGAATGCTATAAAGTTATGATAGTCGAAATTTGAGAGTATTATCATCAGTACTGCTCCAATGAATGCGGAGATTATCTGCTTGATGAAATAATACGCCTGAGATTCGCCTCTTATCTGGGAGACATAGTAACTGGATGAATATACCATGATGAGTCCGAAGGCAACGAGGAGCGCAACAAGAACGAGGGATACGTAGTCGATCGATTTCGTGTATTCCACACGCTTCTCGACTTCAACGACTCTCGATTCCTGTCTTATCCTGTTTCTAGAGGGCCTTCTTTCAGGCTCCCTCATCCTTATTACCTTTCCCATCCGTATCTCCCTGTTACAGAGCTTTTACGATATTCTTGAATATCTCGCCTCTCTGTTCAAAGTTGTCGAACATATCCCAGCTTGCACACGCGGGCGACAGAAGCACAGTTCCTTCTGCAGCTGACAGTGAATATGCTTTCTTTACCGCTTCCTCAAACGTGTCGACTACGTGATAGTTCCTGAAGCCTTTCCTTTCGGCTGTATCTACAAGCTGATCCTTGACCGCCCCAAGTATGACGATATCCTTTATGTTGTCTGTAAAATGATCAAACATATCATCAAAAGATATATGCTTGTCATATCCTCCGAGAATAAGGACCGTAGGGCCCGTCATGGTCTCTATAGCCTTGATGGTTGAGTCCGGATTCGTGCCCTTAGAGTCATTTATAAATCTAATTCCGTTCACTTTCCTTACGAATTCGATCCTATGCTCCACTCCTGCAAACGTCTTAAGAGTATATGCAACCACATTTGCCGAGATGCCCATGCACATTGAAAGGCAAACAGCGGCAAGTGCATTCTCGAGGTTGTGATTTCCGGGTATGCGAACTTCATCAGTCCTGCATACTTCGCTTTCTCTTCCGTTCATGCGGAATACTATCATGCCGTCTCTTACGAAAGCACCTTCATCGACCTCATGCCTTCTTGAGAACATCATGAGCTTGCTCTTTATCTTATGGATCTGAGAAAGGGTTATCGGATCATCTATATTGAGTATTGCGATATCATCTCTTGTCTGGTTCTGGAAGGCCTTCATCTTGCATTCTGTGTAATACTCCATCGTTCCGAATCTGTCCAGATGATCTACGGTGATGTTCAGCAGTGCAAATGCCTTCGGTCTGAAATGTTCCGTTGTCTCCAGCTGAAGAGCGGCTATCTCGGCTACGATATAGTCCGTTTCCTTTGCCTCATATGCATGCTCTGTAAGTGGAAGCCCGATGTTTCCGAGTACGAACGTGTTCTTGCCGGCATTCTTGAAGATCTCTCCGGTCAGAGAAGTCGTCGTGGTCTTTCCGTTTGTCCCCCCGATACCGATTATCGGGCATTTTGCAACTTCATAGCCAAGCTCGATCTCGGCTATCACACGCTTTCCGTGAGCCTTTGCTTCTTCTATCAACGGCTGTCTAATCGGGACTCCGGGACTCAGGACCATCTCATCAGCCCATGTTTCAGCCTCTTCAGCAGAAACTCCAAGCAGATCCTTTACTCCCTTTTCATCAATAAGATAGTTTACTTTATCGTTATTCAGTTCTTCTCTGGTCTTTCTGTCATAAAGAGCCACGTTTGCCCCAAGTTTCAGAAGAAGTTTTGCCGAAGAGATACCGCTCCTCGCCATTCCTACGACCAGAACGTTCTTACCCTGATAATTGTCTCTGTATTCCATAATCATATTCTCACTTTATCCATAATAATGCTGCCATCACGGCTATCCCCGTTATGACGGTATATGCAGTAACTATATTGGTCTCGGAATAACCCATAAGTTCAAAATGGTGATGCAGCGGAGCCATCTTGAATATCCTCTTGTGTCTCAGTTTATAACTTCCCACCTGGAGTATGACTGAAACGCTTGAAAGCACAAACATGATTCCCGAGATCGGTACGAGGAGCTCTGTCTTTGAGATTATCGCAAGGGATGAGAGCGCTCCTCCAAGCAGGAAAGATCCCACATCTCCCATCATGACCTTTGAAGGATATGAATTATATATCAGATAACCCATTATGCTTCCGAGCAGTATGCCCGAAAAGATGGACCCGTCCGTGTTATGTCCTACTGATGCGAACAGAATGAACATCAGTGCATAATATAAAGCATTAATGCCTGTAACGCTTGCGGCAAGTCCGTCCAGACCGTCCGTCAGGTTCACGCTATTGGTAAAGGCTATCATGAAAACGACACAGAACGGTATAAATGCCCATCCCATCTCAACGGTCTTCCCCAGGAACGGGATATATATGTCACTGCCATAATTCAAATATGCATATACTGCACATAATGAACCGAATATCAGCTGGAGGGCTATCTTCTGCCATGCCCTTATACCCTTCGAATTGTGTTCCCTTATCTTCTTAAGGTCGTCTATAAGTCCTATGACCGCAAACAAAAGGCTTGCTGCCATCATTGCCCAAAGCTCTTCGCTGCACTTTCCCGAAAAAATGAGACAGGCTATCACCATGGCTATGGCTATGAACATGCCTCCCATGGTGGGAGTGCCCTGTTTCTTAAGATGGGTCTGCGGCCCGTCATCCCTGACAGGCTGACCGAATTTCATCCTGTGAAGCAACGGGATGAATATCTTTCCGAGTATGAGGGCCAGTGCGAAAGATGCCATGACCGATATGAAAACCAGACTGATCTCCTGTAATATGTCCATTTGGACCACCTCTTTAATTCATGCTGTCAAGGATCTCTTTAACGATCACTTTCTCATCAAAGGGATAATGTACTCCTTTTATCTCCTGATAATCCTCGTGACCTTTTCCCGCAAGCAGAATAACATCGTCCTTAAGGGCATTGTGGATAGCATATTTTATGGCCTCTCTCCTGTCGGTTATGACCATATGATTGTCCTTTTCCATACCTGCGGTGATATCCTTTATTATCGCTTCGGGATCCTCAAATCTCGGATTATCCGAAGTAACTATCGTGAAATCTGCTATGTCCTCGGAGATCTTTCCCATGAGAGGTCTTTTCAGACTGTCTCTGTTACCTCCGCATCCGAAGACACATACGACTCTGCCCTTTGCATAGCCCTTGAGCATGGTAAGCACCTTCTCAAGAGCTTCCGGCTTGTGACAGTAATCAAGTACTATACTGAAATTTCTTCCCTGAGTGTCGAGATTCTCCACTCTCCCGGGTACATGATTGACTTTTTCTAATCCTCTTATAACAGTTTCAATGTCGATTCCCATTGCCAGGGACAGTGCTATGACCCCGAGACTGTTGGAGACCATGAATGCTCCGGGCATTCCCACTCTCACCCTTCTCTGTTCTCCATCATATTCCAGATCAAATATGCTGTGATCGGTATATAACTCGATCCCGGATGCTCTCACATCTGCTCCTCGTTCTGTTCCATAGGTCAGAAGCTTTCCCTCTGCAGTCCTGCTGAGTCTCCTTCCGTATTCGTCATCAGCATTGACCGCACAGGAATCTGAAACATGGAACAGTATCTCTTTTGCCCTGAAATAGCTTTCAAAATCTCCGTGGAAATCCAGATGATCCTGAGAGAGATTCGTGAACATGGCTCCCTGATACCTTATACCGTATACCCTGTCGAGATACAGAGAGTGTGATGATACTTCCATAACCACTGCCTTTACTCCTGCATCTCTCATATCGGATAGGATCTTCTGAAGATCCATCGATTCCGGGGTGGTATGCTCTGACGGTATGTCCATATCGTTATACTGTATATGCACCGTTCCGATAAGACCGGTATTGTAGCCCGCCTCTTCGAGGACCGATTTCATCATATATGTTGATGAGGTCTTTCCGCTCGTCCCGGTGATACCTACCATCAGCATGTCGTCTGAGGGACACCTATAAAACCTCTTTGATATAAGGGCCATGGCCTTCCTGTCATCCTTAACGACTATCTGAGGAATGTCTATATCCAGTTTTTCGGATACCATAAGACATACAGCTCCGTTCTCTACTGCTGAAGGAGCATACTTGTGCCCATCGGTCGAAACACCCCGTATACAGAAGAACAGATCCCCATTTCTGACTTTTCTGGAGTCATAGGCAAGTCCTGTTATCTCTATATCTCTGTCAACTGTTGAAGTACAGTCAAGATCCTTTATTAGTTCGAATAATCTCATATCTGCTCCTAGTCACATGTCACAGTGACCGTATCTCCGAAATGAAGCTCGGTGCCCTTTGCCGGTTCCTGGCTCGAGATCACGTTCGTCTGATTCTCACCCTGTACAGCGATGTTGAGGCTTAGTTTCCTGAGTTCCTCAAACGCCTGATAGAGAGTCTTTCCTTTCAGATCCGGGACGATGACAACCGTATCTGATATCTCGGTATAGTCGCTTGCAAATCCGGTTACGACAGTTCCCTTTTCGACATAGGTCCCGGCTTTCGGAGACTGACCGACGATATCCCCTTTTCCTTTTAGTTCAAATTTTAGTCCTGCCTGCTCTACCATCCACTTTCCCGCATCGGAAGTATGATCGGTTATATCCGGGATTTCAACGAATCCTTCTCCCGTGACAGGAGCAAGATTGTAACCATCGAATTTGAGGCATTTCTCAAGGACTTCTCCGCTGTAGTATGCTGCTGCAAGCTCTCCATAAGCCATATATGATTTCGGATTCCTGACGACAGTGAGAACGATGAACTCGGGATCGTCCGCCGGTGCAAATGCCACTGATGAGCAGACTATCTGAGTCTGACCGTCAATAATGTTCTTGGCTGTTGCGGTGTTTCCTCCTACGGTTATCCCATTTATCCTTGCATTCTTGCTGTTGCCCTCTTTTACGTTGTTTATGAGGAGCTGCTTCATCCTTAATGCTGTGGAATCACTTATTATCTGCTTTGGCGCTTCCTGTTCAGGATATACCTTATTGCCCTTATCATCCTCCAGATGATCGACTATGATGGGGGAACCATACTTTCCTCCATTTACCAGAGCTGAATAGGCCGTTATGAGCTGAATGGGAGTGACAGTCATGTCCTGACCTTCTGCAGCTTTGGCCACGTCTATATCTCTTGCATATCTGATCTCTTTCAGATATCCCTTTGATTCATTATTGAAAATTGCTGAGGTCTTTGACCCGAACCCGAATTTGAAAAGATATGAATACAGATTGTCCTTGTTCAGGTCCAGTGCAAGCTTTGAGAGACCCACGTTGCACGAATTTTCGAGAAGCTCGCTTACGCTCTGCTTTCCATGATGATGCTTTGACCAGCAACGCACGACTTCATCATTTATGAGTATGTCTTCGGAGCACTCATAAGTGCCTCCGACGCTGAGATCCATAGCGGCGGCAAGCACCATTCCGTCAATCATGGTTCCCGGCTGAAAAGGATCAGAGACATTCCTGTTCCTTATAAGCTTCGTTATATCGGAAGAAGAATACGAAGAATACTCATTGATATTCATCTGGGGATATCCGGCCATGGCTGCTATCTTGAACGTCTTGGGATTCATGACTATGATCCCTACGCTGTCGGCCTGATATTTATCGCATGCAGCTTTTGCGGAATTCTCGGCAAAAGTCTGAACTACCGTGTTGACAGTAAGGACTACGTCATAGCCGTTGATTACCTCTATATACAGTTCTTCTGTGCCGCTTACCACTCTGCCCTGGGCATCTACCTGTGCTATTGTCGTTCCGCTCTCACCGTTCAGGTATTCGTTCATGGTTTTCTCTATCCCCTGCTGCCCTATGCCATCCGAATCGGCATATCCGAGCACCTGGGAAAGGAAGCTGCCGTATGGATATATGCGTTTGAGATCCGAAAAGAATCCGATGCCCTTGAGCTGAAGATCCCTGATCTTCTCCACCTGTTCATCGGAGATATTGCGTTTCAGCCAGGCTTCGACCTTTGTCTTGTCACTTGCGACTTCGAACACCTTTTGTCTGTCCATGGACAGAATAGGTGCCAGTTTGTCTGCAATCTCGCCCGGATCCTTTATCTGTTTTGGATATAATAAAACACTAGTGGTGGTAGCACTAGTTGCAAGTATCTCTCCATTGACGTCTAGTATGTTGCCTCTAACCGGAGCATCGGAAATGTCTTTAGTCCACTGATTCTCGACTTTTCCCTGGATATCCTCCGCATTGAATACCATCAGCTGTACGAGTCTTGCAACGCAGACTACCAGCAGCAGCATGGTAATGAAATAAAGAATAAACAGTCTGACCCGGTTTGTTCTTGAACTGTTAGGCACGTCATCCCTCCAAATCTGTCAGCCTGTTGTTAATTGTTCTGACCTATGTTCTCGGACTGTTCAGTCGGCAGATCTTCATCAAGGACAACATATCTGACCTGATCATCGCTCGGGAAAGACATATCGAGCCTCTCCTCCGCATCCTGGGCTATGCTATGTATATCGCATGATGTGGTGATGTCCACATTGATCTTTTCTATCTGTTCCTGAAGATCATTTATGTTCTCCTGGATCTTCACATTCTGGAGACTGACCTTAGAACTGAGGCCGTTAATGGCTACTACAAGGGTAAGCATAAGGAATACGACCGCTGCCGTTGCACAGATCTTGACCATTGTTTTTCTCCTCTGTGCGGTAAGCGGATGCTCACGATAGCTTACTTCGATTTTTCTGTACTCTCTGACTCTGACTTTTTTCTTTGGCTGCCTTATGGGTTCGTTGTACTTCGGCGCCGCAGTTCCGGTCTGATATCTTGAGTATCTTCTCCTGTACTCCATTTATGACCTCAAATGTCCGATTTCCTGAATACCCTGAGTTTTGCGCTCCTGGCTCTCGGATTGTCTTCAACTTCTTCTTCCGAGGGAACTATGGGTTTCTTTGTCATTACCCTTCCCCTGCTCTTCTTCCCGCATACGCATACCGGAAAGGAGGGAGGACATGTACACGGATTTTCCGCTTTTCTGAATGCTTCCTTCACTATCCTGTCCTCTAGGGAATGGAAGGTTATTATTGCAGCTATGCCGCCGTCATTCAGAACATCTATGAAATCCTCTACTGCACTCTTCAACGCCTCGAGTTCCCCGTTCGTTTCGATCCTTATGGCCTGGAACGTCTTTTTTGCGGGGTGATGGTTCTTTCTTCTTTCGGCCGCCGGAAGAGCACTCTTTACTATCTCCGAGAGCTGACCCGTTGTCTCTATCGGCCTGTTCCGGATTATTGCCTCAGCTATCCTCGGAGCGTATTTCTCTTCGCCGTATTCATAGAGGATCCTGATGAGTTCGTCCTTCGGATATCCGTTCACGATCTGTTCTGCTGAAAAGGGATCATCCCTGTCCATCCTCATATCTATCGGAGAATCCTTCATATATGAGAATCCCCTCGATTCGTCATCCAGCTGGAAGGATGAGACTCCGAGGTCCGCTATCAGACCATCGACTTTCTCTACACCGAGATCCTCCAGCACTTTTCTGATCTCACGGAAATCGCTTCGGACGAATGTTATCCGGTCGGAATACTCTTTCAGTCTCTCTTTTGAATAGTCTATGGCGTATTCGTCTTTATCGATCGCTATCAGCCTGGCTTCGGAAGACTTCAGTATCTCAAGACTGTGTCCTCCTCCGCCGAGCGTACAGTCTACGAATATCTTCCCTGTTTCAAGAGGGAGACTGTTCACCGTTTCATGGAGCAGAACAGTTGTATGGGTCATAGTCTCAGATACCTATTTTTGAGAGCTTGTTGAGAGCGTTCTGGTATTCTTCATCATCATACGAGTTGTATGTTTCCCAGTTATCCTTAGCCCAGAGTTCCACTCTGCTCATGACTCCTATTGCCACCACGTCCTTGTCAAGGCCAGCATATTCCCTGAGTTTTGCCGGAAGGAGGATCCTTCCCTGCTTGTCAGGTGTGCATTCCGTTGCCGAAGCGAACTGAGAACGGAGGAATTTCTGGGATTCAGTATCTGTGACAGGAACATTCTGCAGTTTACCGGCGAATTCCATCCACTCTTTCAACGCAAAAACAAACAGACACCTTTCGGTTCCGCTTGTCACTATGAACGTTTCACCAAGTTCTTCCCTGAATTTGGCGGGGATGAAGACCCTACCCTTAGCGTCTATGCTATGGGAGTATTCACCTATCAGCATTTTGTTCCTTTCTGCAGATTTCAGCCTTGAAATTCACCACATTTCAACACTTTTATCCACTTTTCTCGTACTTGATTCACATTATACCCTCTTTTCAATCTTTTTGATACACTTTTTTTGAAAAATAGAGTTTTTTTTACAAAAACACAAAGAAAAGAAAAATCATCTCAGACAGTATCCGAAAACAACAAAAAAAGGATGCCGTTCCGGCATCCTTCATGTCTTTTCCGTTCAGTCTCAGAAGATCCTGAGTCCCTTAATAAAGTGGTTCTTCCAATATACGTTGCTGTATATGTTCGTTATCCTTATCTTGCCTTCTGCTGAGGAAGCATCTATCATCTGGTTATTTCCGATATAGATCGCAACGTGCCCCTGATAGCTTATGATATCACCCTTCTGAAGATCTCCCATTGATGTCACTATAGGATACTTGGTAGTTCCCTTCCATCCATAAGATGTCATATATCCCTGCTTCACACCGACCTGGTTGAGGCACCAGTATACGAATCCTGAACAGTCGAACTGGTCGGGCCCTTTTGCTCCGAGTACGTATTTGCATCCGAGCTTGCTCTTTGCAACTGCGATCAGTTCATCAACCTTAGAGGAGTCAGCCTTCTTTGTAGCCTCTGTTCCTGCGGGCTTCGTTGTGGTCTCTTCCTTCTTTGTATCGGTCTTGGTTGTGGTGGTGTCGTCTTTCTTTGTATTATCGGTCGAGGTGGTAGTGTCCTTTCCGGTATCCTTTGGCTTGTCGTCCTTTGTAGTGGTCGTTGTAGTCTTGGTAGAAGTTTTGTCCTTTGTAGTCGTGGTCTTCGGATCCTTTGCCTGCGTGTTTGTCTTAGGTGTTGCAGGCTTTGATACTGCCTTGTCGGAGAAAAGGATATCCATTGTCTTCTTTCCGACCTTACCGTCTGCGGAAATGCCGTTTGCGGTCTGGAAAGCCTTTATAGCTTTTTCAGTAACTTCTCCGAAATAACCCGTATCACCGGACATGTATTTCAGATCCACGAGTCTTCCCTGGATCTTCCTTACAGTATCCCCGCTGTCCCCAAGGCCATAGTAGCTGGGTTCTGCTTTCTCGGAAAGGATGAGGGTCCTCGTGTTCTTTCCTATCATGCCGTCGGCTATGACTCCGTTCTTGCTTTGGAATTCCTTGACAGCATTCTTGAACTGAGTGCTGAAGAATCCGTCGATCTTTCCGTCATAATATCCGAGATCGGCCAGTTTCTGCTGATATATCTTGATGTCCTCGTTCTGATCTCCATATGAAAGCGCTTTTGCTTCAGCTTCATCAGAATATAGTACTTCTCTTGTCTCCGTACCGATCTTTCCGTCCGCCTTCAGCCCGTTGGCCTTCTGGAAACCTATGACTGCGGTCTGAGTATGCATTCCAAACTCTCCGGTCACTACCTCGAGATATCCGAGGTCAACCAATCTTGCCTGAAGCTCACTGACGTCCGTGCCAACGTCTCCTAATGCCACGCTGAACTGCTGGGCTTCATCGCTCATGAGTATGTCATATTCAAACTCCGTCAGGATACCATCCATCTCAAAGCCGTTCTTTCTCTCGAAGACCTTGATGGCCTCCTCCGTGGTCTTTGCATATGTATCTGACGGATTGTCGTTCTCCATATAACTGAGTTCCATGAGTCTTGTATTGATCTCAACGATCTCCTGCCCCTTCTCCGACTCCGAAGAGTACACCTTGGCAGGCTTCTTTTCCTCATTGATCTCGAACGATGCTGCTGCTACCTTTACGTCTGCAGTCTTCCATTTTACTGACTCGGTACTTCCCTTTGCCTTATCCGTCAGAAGGACTGTGCCTCCTTCATAGGCCTTTTCCTGAGTATTGGACGCCTTAGTCCTATTGTCAGCCGCAAGAACCTTGTTATCGGCCTCGGATCTGATAGCGATCACGGAGACGACAGTTATCGCAACAGTCAGGACTGCGCAGAGGACCTTCAGTATCGTTTTGAAAACCCTGTTTCCTTTGCTCACGGTAAGCACCTTTTCCTTTCGCATAAAAATACAATGACTTCAGCATCGTGTAAAGTCATTGTACTTTATTGAAATATACGTGTACATGAGGCTCGCTCAAAATTCATACTTACGTAATAAATCGTTCTTCTTTTTTACAAATTATCCATCTTATCAATGGCTTCCATCCATTCAGAGGCATACATGTCACTTGGCATGTTCATGTCTCCTCTCGGAGAAAGAGATACGGAACCGACCTTCGGTCCGTCGGGCAGACAATTCCTCTTGAACTGTTGTGAGAAGAATCTTCTGAAGAATACCCTCAGCCATTTCAGGATCATGGTCCTATCATATTCACCCTCAAACACATGCTCTGCAAGCCTGGCTATCTTCTCAGGACGCATGCCATATCTTATGAAATTATACAGGAAGAAATCGTGGAGCTCATACGGTCCAACTATGTCCTCCGTCTTCTGATCCATTCCATTCTCTTTTGAAGGAAGGAGCTCGGGGCTTATCGGAGTATCTATTATGTCATACAGTACAGCCTTCAGACCATTACCTGAACAGTCGGCCACATGCCTAACTACTTCCCTTATGAGCGTTTTGGGAACGCTTCCGTTCACTGAATACATGGACATGTGATCTCCGTTGTAGGTTGCCCATCCCAGCGCAAGTTCGGACAGATCTCCGGTCCCGATCACGATTCCCGAACACATGTTCGCAGTATCCATGAGGACCTGCGTCCTCTCTCTTGCCTGAGCATTCTCAAAGGCAGCATCCAGAATGGCCCCGTCATGCCCTATATCTTCAAAATGAGCCTTTACGGTCCTGGAGATATCCACCGTCCTGAAGTCTGTTCCGAGTTCTTCGCAGAGTATCTCCGCATTGCTCTTGGTCCTGCTGCTGGTACCGAAGCACGGCATTGAGATGGTGTGTATGTTTTTCCTGGACAGACCCATGAGATCAAATGTCCTCGTAGCAACGAGTACGGCAAGCGTGGAATCGAGTCCTCCCGAAACTCCTATCACAGCGTCCTTTGACCCTATGTGTTCCAGCCTCCTTTTGAGAGCAGCAGCCTGGATATCCAGGATCTTTTCCATCCTCTCATACTTCTTAGCACCGTCTTCAGGTATGAACGGATTCTTAAGGTAATGCCTCGTAAGAACCGTATCCTCCGGCTCCATATCGAAATACACCTTTTCAGCAGTCTCAATGGTCTCTTTTCCCTTTATGAGTTTTTCATGTGCAATGGTCTCAATATCAATCTCACTCACGGTGAACATGTCTTCATCGAAGCCTTCGGAAAGCATCTTCCCGCACTCGAATATGAGTTTTTCTCCCAGATACACCAGATCTGTGGTAGATTCTCCCGTGCCTGCTTCACTCATGATGTATGCTCCGTCCCCCTTGTAGGTAGCCGTTCTTATGAGAAGCCTTCTCATCTCGGAGCTCTTCACGGTCTCATTCATGCCCGACGGATTCAGTACAAGGGTCGCACCGTTCATATACATTATCTCAGCAGGTGATACGGCCATCTCCAGATCGTCAGATATCTCTACTCCTATCTTAAGTTCTTCCATGTCCTCACAGCAGAAGAGCAGATCATTTCCGAATACAGTCTCTTCTCCTGCTATCACTATCTCGAACGGATCGTCATCATACGGGGAAAATGCCCTTCTGGAATATGCAGAGGTGATCTTCTTCGGTACGCAACCCAGTATCTCTCCGCTCTTCATGACCATGGCACAGTCATATACCGATCCGTCTATTCTCAGAGGTGCACCGAATACGAACAGAACGTCTGTGCATGAAGTGCTCTGGAGTATGCAGGTGATCATCTTCTCACTGTTCCTTAAGATGATATCCTGTCTGTACATGTCCCCTAGAGTACATCCCGTAAGAGACAGCTCGGGGAACACCAGTATCTTGATCCCCTGAGCAGAAGCTTCCTTTACCCTATCTATTATCAGCTCCCCGTTATGTCTTATGTCACCGGGTCTGACCTTGAATCCCGCTGCTGCAACTTTTATAAAACCGTCTTTCAATGGTATCACCTCGTCAAATGGTCTTTTTCACAATTATATCAGATTGGGCTTGGCGCTTCACTCTGTTTGATAGCATAAAAAGGCCCTCCCATGAATATATGGTGTGCTTCCCGTCAAGCAGACAGTAAAATAATATAAGAATTTGTTCTCGCAAGAGCATCCGGAAGGGTGCTCTTGCTTCGTTATGCAGCTGTTTTCAGAATATACATCTCCATCGGGGTC